>Ga0247765_1000101_pt1 | contig 65438 bp, 63 predicted proteins | sample UWRJL106311C6_FD_179949 | JGI IMG/M metagenome (GOLD analysis project Ga0247765, IMG submission 179949) | Plant litter microbial communities from Arlington Agricultural Research Station in Wisconsin, United States - UWRJ-L106-311C-6 | ecosystem: Environmental > Terrestrial > Plant litter >... | reverse complement strand
CAACAATATCATAAAATTATTAATTTTACGTGACGAGGGACAGGTTTTGGGCGCAGATTGGGGGGGGGGGGATTGGGGTTGGCCCATTCCGATCCCCCCCCCCCCCCCCCCCCCGGGAAAAAAAAAGAAAAAAAAAAAAAAAAAGGGGGGGGGGGGGGGACGTATGTTTCTATTCATATGAGGAGAGGTTTGGGACTCGGGCATGCATGCTCACCAATGGTTCCTCCTCTACAAAGTTCACAATCCTCATGTGCCCCCTGGAGATTTGCACAAACTCCTGACCCAAGTTGTCTAGCCATTTGTCATCTTCCCCCAAAAGTACTAGCTGCTCCGGTCTAGCCTTGTGATTGATAGCCTCGAAGCAGGGCGTCGCGTTGAAGATTGGACAGGCGATATCGCTCCACATGGCATCTGGGCGGCGGCGCCCGTGAGGCGTTGCGAAGAATATCTGCGACACGCCGCGCACCGGCATTGTGAACGCCCGTTCCAAGGGAGGAGGTTAAGGTAGAGAGAGAGAGAGACTGGGGAAAGCACGCACTATGCCATGGGTGTAATTATAAATCATCTTTTTGCTTAGTATCTGAGACCTCGAGGCGATATTGAGAGCCTAAAACAATGATTACTACAAGTTAGTTGATTACACTACACTACAGTCGAGAGAGAGAAAGAGAAAGAGACAGAGAGACAGAGAAAAAGGAACAGAATCATTTACGTTCTTGATGATCATGCCTCCCACGCTATGTCCAACCCATGCGATGGGCCGGAACTCATCATCTCTCCGCCACCTTACAAACTGATGCAGCAGCTCGTTTGAGAGGCGGGATAGCGAGGTTTGGCGGTAGGGGCGCACGGTGGACTCGTGGTATCGAAATGAGAGGACCCTAGGATGTGCGTGTGCGTCGCTGTCCTCGGTCTCGATCGGGATGGGCTCGATGGGCCAGCAGTACTCGCCGCCGGTGCCAGCTGCTTCGACCTCGGTAAACGTGCCGGCCGGATCAATGGTTATCCACTGGTCTGCGTCGGCTTTGGTCCACGTATCGAGCGGGTGGCCGCCGAAGCCGTGGACGAGAACGATGCTGCCCCGCCCCAATTACCATGCTCGTCAGACTGGAATCTCTCCCAAGAGCCAAATTGCAACGGAACCGGACCAATGTTGGGGGAGTGGGGGAAGGGGGAAAGGGGACATGACTGGAAAGGTGGGACGTTACTCGAGGCGACGGGCACGCCCGGGGTGGAGACACATGAGGTTCCCGAAAGAAGAAGCCATTGTCGGTGGTTGGAGCCAGCCAGCTCATCATTTGAAATGTTAAGTGGAGGGAGGGTAAGAACGCGATTGATCTTCTCTCTCTTTTTTTTTTATTTTTTATTCCCCCATTTCTGTTCAGCCCTCTTGCCACAATGGCGGCAGCAGTGGGTCCGTGCATGATCTATCCCTCAGGGAAATGGCCTCATCACAAAACGACCGAATCATAGGCGCACACGTGGGCAGCAGAAGAAATTCGAGGGACAGTCCCAGTTCGATTGGCTGCCTTTGGCAAATTCCAGTGTGTGCTCGCGTGTGAGCATAGTGGGGCACTGGGAGGGATTTCCCCCCCCTTTTGAAGCGATGCCCTCCCTCCCAATTATCGTAAAAAGAGAACCTCTCCCCCCCCCCCACCCGGCCCAAAAAAAGGGCGAGCGAGCAACGCCATAGAAATGTCGCAGCGAGGTAAAAAACCGGGCAGGACACCCCCAACAAAGGACATTGGGTAAGACCGCCCCTTTGCCAAGGAAAATGTTTGCGCAGGATCGTTTGCTTCATCATTGACTCAAAGGCTCTCTCTCTGTGTACCTGACCTAGGTAGCTAACCCAGGGTGTCTTATGTTAGGCTGCAAGAGTTGATCCCCCGTCTCGGCAGCGTGCCTACAGAGGAAGTGGAGGCTGGTAGCATTAGAACTGTGACGGTGACGGCCTCGAGGTCCAATCCTCCTCTTCGCCGTTTTTCTTCTGGCGAGGATAATGATGAGCTGGCACTCAAAAACGAGCTCGACGAGCTCCCCAGTCTGATTCGGGGTTTGCGTCCTCCTCCTCCTCCTCCGCCGCCGCCGCCGCCGCCGCCCAAAATAAAGATTGATAGCGACAAGGAAAAGGAGAAACTGATATCGGCCAAGAGGACGTTCCTGCAATGGCGCGACGAGAACGAGAGGCTGAGGATTTGGAAGTCAATCATGACAACGATGCTCGTGAACCATGAGCTTACGTTCTTGCTGGATGAAGTGGAGAAACTGGTCTCGGAAGCTGAACCCACAACCGGGGGCCACTAACTCCCTGGCACTTCAAAGACACCAGACAATAAAAAACTCATAAAAAAGGTCACAAAACGGCGGTGAAAGATGCTGTGTTTGGAAATTATCACTGCGAGTACCTAGTTCTAGTGGGGCTGGCCAGGCCTGGAGGCTCTCTCAATGGCGGGCCGTGTGCATCTACCTAGGTACCTAGGTAGGTACCAAGGTAGTCTACTATGAATAGAACGGGGAGGGGGTGCACGTTTCTCATACTGTAGGTATTTTTCTTTACTTACTGCGTAAGGTACCTAGATACAAATGAGACTCCCAAGGCTCCCCAAAAAAAATTTGCCGTGTTATTGGCGCCCAAAGAAGCCCAGGCGACCCCTGCTTTGTCGTTGTTCCTGCTGTTGCCAGTAGCCTGTTGCTATTGTTGGAACATCACCATGTTTCTATTGTTGGAATGTCACCATGAATCAACACAAGGCTACCTAGGTACCTTACCTTACCCATCTTAAGTAGGGACTGACGGTTTCCCCATCCCCTCCTTTCAAGCAATGGAGGATTGGCATTTCGAGCTTGCCACGTCAAGTTAGTTGGGCATCCAGAGAGAGAGAGAGAGAGAGGGAAAAGGAGTTGTGGGAGCGAGCCCGAAGAAAGTGCCAGCTCTTGGCTGGGGGTTTGAGCCCACGTCCCTAAGCTTAAGCTTTGGTAGGGTGCAGAACAATGTTTTTTTTTTTTTACACAACTGTGTGCAAGTTAAATCTTACACAACTGTGTAAGGTTGGGCTCAATGGACGCACGTCGCAAAGCAACGGCCAACGACAGCCAACCGATAGGCCGATAAGCGGGATACCGAAGCAAATCCATATGTGTGTACTGTTGGCCCCGAAAAGAAAAAGACAAGAATGGCGGAAACAAAAAAAAAACTTGGACATTGGGCATCGTAAGCCTTCGCCGGTGGGTGTCGCCATCAGGGTGGGCATAGCGCCCGCCCCGCCTGTTGGCAATTGAGAAGAACATACCAGAAGGTAGGAAGAGGGGAATGACTAAAAAAAAAAAAAAAAAGAAACAGTATCTTAGGACTTAGACCGTTGGAACCGTAGGTTTGGGGCCCGAGCATTAAAGAGAGGTACTTACCGCCCCATCGCCCATCACCGATGCTCTCACTCTCTCTGTCTCTCTCAGCTTCTATCCTATCCCAGTGAACTGAACATTTGGCGCCCTTGCTTAGCTACTACCTACCACATTCGACGCCGTTGCCCTACACCTTGGATTAACGACCCCTCGGTCCATCCAACTACCTACCTACCTAACTAGGCGGTAAGCCCCCAACCCCCTGATTGAGATTAACCCCACGTCTGGATGCCAAGGGGGAAAGGGCGCCTAGGTGGTAGTTGAAAGGGAAAGTGAAAAGCGAAGCTGACCATGGGGACAATGATAGTGTCGTTTCTGCTGTTCTTGGCTGCACACCCCAACAATATCGAAAAATGTCATCTACCGAAACCGTCAGAGGTGCGGCCATGTCGGGCAGCAAGAAACCCAGGTCTTCCCAGCAAAACCCTCAAATCTCCCTCACACTAAACGCCGCGGGATCCGGGAGGGGAGGCGGACCCCCGAAGAAGCCGCCAACCGCCGCCGTCGCCGCAATCGCAGGGGATGGACCTGACAAGGATGGACCTGACAAGGATGATAAGGGGGCGTTCCCCACGGCCATTGACAAGTTGCCGGTCTGGAACGACAGCAACAACGATGACAAGCTCCTTGGGCTCCTTGACGAGCTGGATGGCGAGGTCAACATTCTCGGTAGTGTCTTTGACGAAACCAAAGCGGCCAAGGCCGAGGCCGAGAGGAGGGCCGAGGATGCCCAAGGAGCCATCAAGAAGCTCGAGCAAGGCCTCAATTTGACAAAGGCGGAGGCCGAGAAGCTAGCAGCCAACGTGCTGGAGGCCGACAAGGCCAGGAAGGCGTTTGCCGACATGCTGGACCAAGAGAAGCACAGGGCTGAGAAGCTGGAAGCCGTGGTGGAGAACGAGCGCAAGGGTCGTCTCCAGGCCGAAGAGGAGGCAAAGGGTTGGATTTCCAAGGCGAAGGTGCTTGAGGCCAGAGTCAGGGAAGATTATATTGAGCTAGGCCGCAAAAGCGAGCTCATCAAGCGGGCCGTCCAGGCCCTCCAAGAGCACAAGAAGAAGCTTGCCGAATTCACTAGTGTTAGTCGCCAGTATTAGTGGTAGCGCGTGGGGAGTTTTAGGAAGGTAGCATCGAGGCTGTTTGGGTGGTGCCTAGAGTTTGACAAGTGATTGGAGATGAATACTACATGTAGGAGCAGAAGAATTGATTGCGATTGACTTTGAGCGATTAACACGGTGCCATGTGGCCAGGGCGCGCCGATGACGATGCTGAGGCGCAACCAACAGAACCGCCAACAGTAGATAATTGAGGATTTCCCGTCGGGAAGCTGAGCGAGATGACGCGACCTGAGTAGGTGCCGAGAACCACAGCGCTGACCCGAAACGCGTTGCCGCTCCCACTGGAAACCACGGTAGCCCGGCTCGGATGATAGTCTGGTGGTAATTGCAAGACATTTCTGTCTGGGTTACCGTCCATAATCCAGCCGCCCTCTAGGTTGATTCCATATCCTTCACGGCGACGTTGCCAAGTGCCTTGGATTCTATCAAAACAGACAATCCCCGTGTTTGTCTTGAAGCGAAAGATATTGCTCTTAGCTTCGACGAGGGCGATTAGGTCGACCCCTTTCTTGTCCAAATGCAGTGTGGCGTGTTGGTGAGGACGGTTTGCTTCGCGGCTCCAAACCACGATTTCAGTCCCACCAAACGAAGCCGCCACCCATGTGCTGCAAGGTGAGAAGCAAAGCGCTTTTATGACATGGCCGCTTTCCCCCAGGGGGCCGAGAAATTGCTGGGATGCGGGAGGCATTTTGGACCAGACTGTGATGGTGCTGCCGAGAGAAGCTGCTAGCACCAAATGTTCGCCGCTTTCTGCACAAGCAACGCAGCCTGGGTCGAATCGGTCCTCGGGTGGAGGTGTGCATATATCAAAACGTTCCTCATCTGCAAACAGCCCTCTGTCGTCCCGGCTCCACACGCAAACCGACAGTGCGCGGGAAGCCGTCATGATGGCGATTCGCTTTCCGTCGGGAGAGAAAGACGGCGTGGTAAGAGCCATGCGTGGGATTTCTTGGGGCTTCTCTGGCGTTTCCGCCTTCTCCAGCATCTCCAGGTCCCAGACCTGAACCCCATCGCTGTTGGCCGGGCACAAAGCAACAAGTTTGCCGTTGGGCGAGATTGCCACATATCGAGCACCAGCGACCGCCCCACCCCCAATGCTGATAGGCCATTTTTCTCCGGTCAAGGGATTCCAGACTTGGACGGCATCAGCAGAAACCGAAACCATCCTCGAGCCATCAGCTGAGACCACGATTGCGCTGATCTCTTCCTCGTGGTCCCTGGAAGCTTCGGCCTCTATGCAGGAGCCGTGAACACTCCCTGAAGCGTCCCATATCTTCAGCCCCGAGGCGCTCGCCGACGCTAGGCGATTACCGTCGGGCGATAGCGCGAGGGAGCCAAAACCGGGGTCGAGCCCCTTGAAAGCGCGGACGCGACTCATCGCTGCGACGTCCCAAAGCTGAATCTCACCGCGAGACGCGACTGCAAGCCGATTGCCGCCGGCCGAGAGAGCAATGGGGTCGAGGAAGCTGTAGTCAAAATTGATCTTCTGTAGGGGGCTGAGCGCGGTGCGGATATCTCCAGTCTGCAGAGATGCGGAGTGGGCAACAGCAAGGCGCTGGCCACTCGGGGCCACGAAGGCAACAAGACTCCTAGCTCTGACTCTGGAAACGGCGACACGCTTCAGGCCGTTAGGGCCTAGATTCCAGACACACACGCCGCTCCAGTGCGCCGACGCAATCTCAGTGCCTGAGGGTGAGTAAACTATGGCGTGGGGGGTATCGTAGCGGTGACAGATACGAGAAACGCCTCGCGGGTCCTGATTTCCCACGCTGATGATGCTAATCTCCTCCTCATTTCCCATTGCGAGTTTGGTGCCGTCGGGCGAGAATGCGGCCGCCGAGAACCTTCCTACGCAGTCCATTCTGCGCTCCACATCCTCCTCGCGACTCTCCGTGTCCCAGAAAAAAATCCGTGGTGCGGTAGGTCCCCCGTCGGATCGGAGAGTCTTGGCCACAGTTGCCACGGCAAGCTGTGTCTGGCGAGGGACGAAAGCGAACCAAAGGCACCTCGTTCCCTCTCGTATCCTAACCGTCATGCGACACTGCCCCCTCTCTACGTCCCAGACCTTGACGTCGCCCCTATCGGTTGCCGTCGCAAGTCGAGTCCCGTCGAAAGAAAACACCATTGTTGTCCTGGCGCCCTTCGATCCGAGTTGCTCTCTCTCATCCAACGTCCGTAGCCACTGGCTCCATTTTGGTTGCTCCATCCTCGAGGGAATACTGGCGGTAATTTTCGGTCCCCGGTTCCATTTTCCCGGGAACAACCGCGCACGGCTTTCTTGCGGAGTAAAAATGAGGGCAATGGTGCGGACCTGGTGCGGGAATTTGACGATAACCGGTCCGCATTGTGCCATGAATCGGTGGGCATCAGCGACCAGTTGCTTCAACTCGCTCGGGTCGTGCAGATCCTACCGGTTGCGCAGCAACAAGGTCAGCAGCGAGAAACAGTATTACATGCCCGATTGGCTTACATTCACAAGATCCATGAGGGATGGCCACCATGAAAACATCTTGTACAGAAGTCCTTTCCCGGACCCAGCGATATACTGTATCCAGTCGAGAAAACTCTCTTTGAAAAACTCAACGAGAGCATCGACATAGTTGTGTGTCTTCGCTGAAATGGCAAAGCTGTAGATATGCGAGGGTGTTTGATGGTAGCTGCTCTTATCCTTCCATTCAACGGCGTCGGGGCCAAATTGACCGGCGATGAGGTGCTTAATCCAATACTCGCAGGCGTACGAGGCACCTGGGACGCTGCACGTCAGAGCCTTCTTCATGACGGCGAGGCAACTGAGAAACATGCGGTGATGCTCATCCTTCATGCCCAAGGTGAAGAGTGCCCCTTTCCGTCGGAAAAAGTCTTTTGCTAAGCCGTGGACAGCTTTCACCTCCCCCCTTTCAATGGAGACAAACGAGCGAGTGATCCTAGCATCGACGGCCTGGTCCTTGGATGAATCGACAAGGGAGAGGGCATCCAGCTCCTCTTCAAGCAGGTTTCGATAAGCGACTCTGACCATGGACGCAGTGTTTCGATATAGACCAACGATTTTTTCCGTCTGTTTGGGTCCAGCTGTAGTGGGATGGTTCACGGCCAACTTGCATAGCCATACCACGGCCTCCAAGGCCATACTCTCGGCCTCCGAAGTCAGCGTGTTTTGGAGTGACTTTGCCCCCGTCTCCACGAACCGTAAAAAGGGCCCACGGTCCTCGGCTCTATGTTGATCAAGGATTCGCTGGCATTCCTCTCCCACATTGCGTCGCTGCTCCCGAAGTACACGGTCCAAAATGTAGGCTCTCGCCGAGTTTGACAACTCATCACTATAGTGTTGGAGGTCCAAGATGCGCGGGTCGGCCTTCCATCGGATGCCATCCCCAACTTTGCTTTGGCTGCAACTCGTCACGAGCCATCTCAGACGAGTGTGGGATTTGATCCAAGACCAACTTGCCTGGATCTCCGAAAGTAGTAACTTTCCGAAACTCTCCCCACACTCATCGATAGCGTCAATGGCGAGATAGATGACACCAGGGCGGCCGTCGAGCTCGCTTGATAAATGGTCCAGCATTTTTTTGAGCGTTTTACCCAGGACGTTGCACGCGGTCACGTCTCGGGGCGTGTTGTTATTTAGCTCGTCGCTCTCCTCGAGGTACCCCCTCAGCTGCGGCAGCCAGGAGGCGAGATTGTGGATGAGGGTGTACAAAGCTTCGCACGCTTGAATGCCTGGGGCTGGGGGGTGGCAAAAATAGTAGGCTACATGCAAGACATCACAGCTCGCTTGGTTGCATAGGTCGTCGATGATGCCGCAGAAGAGAGTCGTCTTGCCAATCCCCTTTTCACCCTTGACCCAGAGCAGGTTGCCGCCTTCTCCGGCGCGCCACTTCTTGTAATCTCTGTTGTCTAGAACCCAGCGGTAGGTTTCTCTCGGGACTTGGTGGTCCTCAAAGTTGTCACGTTCAATGAGCGACTTGATGACCTCTGGGTTCTGTAGCCTCAAAGCCCGCGTGTAGGGACACCCGTCTAGGATACCGAGATGTCAGCATAACATGACTGGGCCATTTCTTGCTATCATCCGACTTGCCTTGATCGAGTCTGTAAATATTAACGGTACGGATAACTGGGCCATTGTATTGAACTGCGTAGTCTCTGGCTATATTACGCTCTGCCAGCGTCTGCATTTCGGGCGTCTCGGCGTCGCGTGGCCGACGTTGGGCCATGCCCTCATGTTCTCTAGTCGTGTGGGAGTGTGCTATCAAATCGCGACCTTGTTGCTAGCATCCTATCTGCCAAGCACAAGTTTAGCTCGTCACAGGGCCTAAAACGGGTGAGTTATCCGCAGAGTGTGAACCGGGACTTGAGAAAAGTATATCTCCAAACTGAGGAACTCGAGGCAAAAACTCGGAGAGCGGGGTAACCCACCAGACACGTGGCTGCAGAATGTGGGGCGGAGCTGCTGCCTTGGAAACTAGGTGAACATGTGCATCCACAGCCCACATTGCCTTGCCATCAAATTCAACCCAGGAAGGAGCGAACGGACGGATAGCCTTCAGCACAGGGAGTAATGCGCAAGGCGGGGTTCGCAATTAGAATGCCTCCGGTACAGCCAGACTTGTTATTCACAATCGTAGAATCCCCTCCTCCCCTCCTTGTAATGAGCCCTTTTACGGTCCTCTCGATCATTGAATTTAGAACTGTTGAATTGAGGCATATGTGTCGAATTCTCCACTACATGTATGGACCGCAACTAATCAGTCTTCCCATTTTGTCAAGGACTTTCTCCGGCTGTCTTCCTATGTCAGTTTCTTGCGAGACAGGGTAGGCACCATATGTCAGCAGCACGACACCTTGGATTGAACGGGTTCAGAGTGATTGAATTGCTTCTGTGTCTAGCTCTCTTGAGGACCGAAAACGCTCGTTTGACCAAAGAACTAAATAAGCCCGATATTGGCGACTCAATTATTTAAAGGCTTTAGTTTTTATTCAATGCGTTCAAGCTCGCCCAAGATAAGCTCATGGGCGGGTTAGTTACGCCTACACGAGACAGGTCCTTTATAGGTAGGTAGGTAGGTACCTTTAGTCACGGGCGCTAAAAGCTGGCCCCAAATATCGCGGCCCCGTATTTTACATTTGCTTTTCTTAAATAGCTTTCCAAGTGCCTAACCGACGCTATTAAGTTTGTTAATGGCGTAGCATATGCTGGGTATCCCCAAGGGCTTTTTTTTTTCCTAACTAGGCACGACACTAATTATACCTCTCTTTGTTTATGTGAGAGTCCGCGCCTAGGACAGTACTCCGCACCCCCACAGCTGAATGTACTGTTCAAGGGTCGCCGCAGCCACTTGCTGCGGTTGCAAAAGTCTCAGCCTACCTGTTGCAAATATTAGCAAAAACATTCCAGAGCTTTTGCCGCAAGACTGGAGGCACGCACACCATAAAGAGCCGGAGAGGGATCACATATGCAGCCAAATAGGTATTGTGGTCAGCTGAACACTAGAGAGATCTAACGATATATGTATCTGATGGGAACATGGCGTTCTAGAAACATGTTGAGTTTGCGATCGCCGCCACGTCGTGGTGACTGATGTGACCTAGCAGAGCCCATTCGCGGAGGTCTGGCACATGCAGCGCATCGCCCTTCTACCCCCCCTCAAGTTGTGAGGCGCTGAGGCTAGAAGATGCGGGAGAGCCGGGGTTGTTTTGTGGCTGGAGTTTCTTTGCCCTCAAGGAGCCCATTGGCTCGCATGCCACCGGTGCGTGCCGTCTGCCGTGCCACGTCGCAGTTTTACGCAGTTGTGTAAAGGCCATGTTGGCAGGGCTGGCTCCCATTGTGGGGGGGCAGTGTGACACATATTATGCAATAAAACCCGACGCGGTCTTGTTGAATGTGGGCAGGTTGAGCCAGGCACGATGTGAACGCTGCTGTCGCTAAGTACTCGTCCTCTCCATCGGCATTCCACAAATGAATTTCCAGCCTTATGGGAGACAAGCCAACACTCCGCGACGCTTCCGATATGAACTCGAAACCAGCTCTGGGCATCCCGCCGTGTTATTGTCCAGCCACTGCCTGCCGTGAATCATTCATGCCCAGTGTTACTTGTTCCCCACGGTTTTCGGCGTCTCGGGCCTCAACGGTTCTCGGAAACTCGCCCCTATCGATTTCTATCAGCTCAAGTTCCGCTGTCGAAGCTAACGACGTGTATCGTTGTGATAGGCTCCATGTTGCGCTGAGATGGGGTTTCGGGTATCAATGAGCCTCAAGACAAATTTGATGCTGGGCGGGTGCTGCCGGTGTTTGGATGATGAGTCCGGGTGTATTGAATGTGTTGGTAGGTAGGTACTTATAAAAACGCAACACAGACTAAAAAGGATTGCTCTTTTCCACGGATCAACAGTCATCCGACAAGGTCATAACCCTACGGCCTAGAGTTTCCAAGTTTTCCGGTTTTCTTTGCACAAAAATCGAAAGCCCATCCTCACAATAATGTTCTTCCTGTTCCGGAGGAGTTCGCGTTCGGCAACGAAGCGAGGCGGCGGCTCGTCATCCGCCTTGTCATCGTACAAGGTCGTGAGCCAGGGCAGCGAGATCCGCGCTGCGACGCTACACACGGCAGGCCTGGCGTCCAATATGCCAAGCGTGTCATACGACAAGGAAGAGTTGGCCGCGGGGCCCGTCGAATCGCGCACCTCCGTCGCCGCCACAACCACGGTGACGACCCTGTCACTCAAAATGCTCAACCAGTTAGACCAACTGGACCAGCTCGACCACGCCGTGGACCAGGTCAACGACGCCTTCAAGAATCTAGAGGACCAGCTGCCAGGTGACCACATTCCTGTTCACACGGCCAACAGCACGGCCGACGACTTCCAGGTCAACGCCGCCATCGGCGGAGAAGCCAGTCGCCGCTGCCGCGTGAATTCAAGGGTGGTGGGCAACCACGCAGGCGGGTCGAGCCTGCAGATCAATGCCCCCATCTTTGGAAAGGCCGATTTAACATCGCCGCCACTCTCGTGGCAGGCCCCTAGGTGTTCTACTGCCAAAAATCTTTGGGCGGTTGACAGCCACTGCCCTGATTACGTATTCAAGCATGTTCCGGGTGTTGAGTTGAATCCAGCTTGAGCTGAGGTTCCCGGGTTTTAGGTTTGATGGTAATTGAGCCACACATAGGGAGGGTGGGGGGACGGGAGGGACGGGAGCAAATTCCGCAGAAACCTAGGTAGATACCTACAAGTGTTAGTCAGTTGTCAACATTGGAATAGGCAAGCCATCGAATGTCCATAGATGCCATTTTCAATGCCAGATATAAGAAGAGCGCTACGCTGGTACAGGGCCTAAGGATTTTCTTTTCCTCGGCATCGCATAGTTCCATTCAGACCACGCCGTTTTGAGCCCGGGGATATTACAGAATACAACATTAGAGTCTGCCCTAACGCTGTTTGCAAGTTGAGCGAGCGCAGAAGACAACTTTTTTTTTTCTTTTTTTCGCGGTATTGATTTGCATCCGATGGAGGCACAAGAGGTTATATAGTGTCCAAGTTGCCCTCGGTATTATGGGTCAGTAAGTTCTCGGCAATTAATCCTGGGCATTTAAGTTCCTAGTTATGGAGATAGAAGTTAAAAAGGAGTGAAATGGGTTTGTGTGATGCTTGTCAGCACGTCCAGCGAGACGTTTTGTCGCAATTTCCGCATGCTTAAAAAACTTCACTCTAGAGCAGTTTTGCCGTAGTAATGCTCGGGCTAAGGACCTTTTGACTTATTGATTTTTAGGTGTTGACCCCTGGACCTAAGTTTAAGGTAGCTTGACGGAGGAAGACGTCGAGGCGTTCATGAGAAAGATTGTAAGGTCCTAAATCGGAATTTAGGACTTCAAATGTTTCCCTGCCACCTCGCAAATGGCAAATAGATAGGAGCTCCCATATCATATCGCCGTCTCTCTCCAGTACTGCTTTTAGTGCAGAAAACATCAAGGGGTAAAAGATGAGAATAGGTCCCAACACTCAGGTTCTCCCGAGAATGTGATGCGCTTTTCGTTTTGCCTGAATGCCAAGGGGCAGCCACAACTGCTGCCAAGTTGCAAATCCCCAAACGTGGTATAAACATGAAGCAACAAACAGGAAAAAAACGACTGCCACGCGCGGCAGGTGGCATTCCCCGCGCAAGTGGAGCATGGGGGTTTCTGCGGCACAGGGGTACGAGTAGATCATACCGCAATGACGCGGTTGCAACATCCAGTCTGCAATGTCTTCTTTTCTGTGCTACCCTCCGGAAATACCGCCAGACGGTTCGTTGGTGCTAGGTTTTTATTGTTGCAACAGATAAGGAGGGTTTGGGCGAACTCCGCATCACCACGGATTTTTTTTTTCCTTTTTTATCTCATGCAATTCTCGTCAGAATGATGAGCAGGCGAGTCGTGCGACGCGCAATGAACTTTGAAAGCAGGAACGACGGTCCTTCTTCTTCTTCTTCCTTTCTTTCCTGAATTGGTCAGCTGGTTGCTGGGATCGTAAGCGGGGCAAGTAGGCGATTCTCTAAAAAATTTCTTGTCCAGTATGCCTTCAGATGCCCGGTGCCTCGCCGTCGACGACACATTCGGCCCGTTGATCGCGCCGGAATGTCGCGGTGGCTTCGACTTTACCCTTCTTTTTGAACAAATCTTTTTGTCTAGTGTGCCTTGTGTTTTTTATTTGCTATTATGTACAATTCGACTCGCCCAACTGCGTCGCCGTGAGGCCGCAATGCGCCTCGACAGGTTTTGTCTGGGGAAGCTGGTTAGTAGCATTGGAACGCCCCCTCCCCGGATGGTCGGCGCTGACAACGTATTCCTCACAGACATTTGCTTGCAGCTACACAGCTTTGCAGTTGGTCTGTCTGGTACTGTGGTGTCTAGCGCCTGCTATCCGAACCAAGGCATCGATCCCATCGACAGCGCTGTCGCTTGCTTCGGCCTTGGCAACTGTACCACTATCCTACTATGAACACACTAGAACCTTCCGCCCCTCCACCATCATCGGAGTGTTCCTAGGCTTTACGCTAATTCTAGACGCTGCCATTGTTCGAACACTTTGGCTAAGGCAAGATGGGCTGTCCATCAGTGTCGTCTCCTCGGTTGGCATGACAACAAAAGGGGTGATGCTTCTACTCGAGTCTCAGCCCAAGATGCCAGCCAACTCCAACGGACAAAAAATCAGCAAAGAAGCGGCGAGTGGGATATATAACCGCATTTTGTTCTGGTGGCTGAGACCCCTCTTCTCCAGAGGCTACCGGAACAACCTAGACTTGGACGACCTCGACACACTCGAGGATGAGTTCGCTTCGGCTGACTTGCGAATACGGATGAAGCATGCTTGGGATAACTCACAGTCAGCAGCACCGCAGAAAAGCCGGTGGACACTAGCGCTCGCCGTCTGCTCGGCCATGAAATATCCGCTTCTCGCCCCAATGCCAGCGCGACTGGCTTTTATTGGCTTCTCCTATTCTCAGCCTTTTCTCATTACAGCGGCCATCAATTACGTCCAGACACCAGCCACGGGGAGAAACAGAAACCACGGGTATGGTCTTATTGGGGCAGCAGGTCTGGTGTACCTCGGGATAGCGGTATGTTCTGCCACCCTTGGCACTCATGAGTTGCGCGGCGGGAGTTGACCTCTTGATAAGAAGCTGACATGCCTTGATTTGAAGATATCCTACGGACAATACAACCACAAGCTCTACCGAGCCATCGCCAAGATCCGTGGCTCCCTCGTCAGCATCATCTATCACAAAACCCTCCACCTCACTTCGACCAGCTCCACCAAAGGCTCCGCCGCCCTAACCCTCATGTCCGCCGACGTCGACCGCATTGCCCTCACCGCTGAAAAAGCCTACCAAATCTGGGCGGGAACCATCGAAGTCGCCATCGCCATCTACCTCTTACAACGCCAAATCGGATGGGCGTGCATTGCGCCGTTAATCCTCGCAGCAATTTCCACCGCCGGCAACACGCGCATCGCGCACCTCATACCCGCCCGTCTCAAACAATGGACCCAGGCGACGCAGGACCGGATATCCCTGACCTCTTCCATCCTGTCCAACATTCGGAGTATCAAAATGACAGGTGCCACGCCGGAGGTCAAATATGCTATCCAAAACGCTCGCGAACATGAACTCGACCGCTCCGCGCATTTCCGATGGTTTGTCGCCTTCATGAACCTCTTTGGCGCCCTGCCCAAACTGCTCTCGGCGCCTTTCACTTTTAGCTTGATTGTATTCTCATCAACACAGTTTGTTACCGAAGGGAATCAACTAAGTGTGGCGAGAGCATTTACGACGTTGGCGCTACTGGAACTACTCACGGCGCCGTTGGGGGTGGTGTTAGCGGCCCTACCGCAGTTCACGGCAGCACTAGCGTGTTTGGAGAGGATTCAGGGGTATTTACTTCTAGATTGTGAGCGAGAACATAAAGGGGATACAGGGCAGCGTCAGGGAGCTGAGGGTGAAGCGGGGAGACTAACAGCGCGATTAAGAGGGTCTTCAAGTAGTAGTAACAAATATAGTAGTGGCGAGGAAGAAGAAAGAGTGGAAGGGGAGAGAAGACCGCACCTGCGTGGTCCGGCGGTGGAACTGGTAGATGTGACGTTACGGTACAAGGTGGATTCACCCGAGATTGTCAGCCACGTAAATCTGAGTGTTGGCATTGGCAATCTCATCATGATCATCGGGCCGGCTGGTTGTGGAAAGACGACTTTGCTGCGAGGGATTGTGGGAGACATGGTCCCGGTCCGCGGTCAAGCGAGGTTGGGGTTTTTTGAGGTTGCGTATTGCCAGCAGAGCCCCTGGCTGGTAAACGCAACGCTAAGGGAGAATATCATAGGCCAGTCGGCCTGGGACAGAGCTTGGTACAGCATTGTCAAGAAGGCGTGTGCCCTGGATGAGGATGTGGCAGGCCTGTCTAACGGGGATGAAACACTTATTGGAACCGGAGGGATCACTCTGAGTGGGGGACAAAAGCAGCGAGTGGTGAGTCATTGCCTCGCTAGCGCGAGTTCATTGAAGAGCTGACCAAAGCAATTCCAGGCCCTGGCGAGAGCGGTATATGCCCAAAAGCCCATCGTAGTATTAGACGATGCCATGAACGCCCTCGACATCAACACAGAAAAGGCCGTCTTCGATTCTCTTCTCTCCGAAAGTGGGATTTTACGGAAGAACAACACCACTGTCATTATGGTGACGAGTTCGGTTCACCACCTACACGCCGCCGACAGAATTTTCGTGCTTGATGCAGCCGGCAGTATGAGTTTTTACGACTCGATCGATGAGGTTACAAAAAGCCAGCCCGAGGACCGCATCGAAGCTATCCTGTCGCCCGAGAAAAAAACAAAACTGCCAGCGGAGACTGCTCCGGGGAAGCGAGGTCCAAAGCCAAAGCCCGCTTCACCACAGGCGCTTGCAGTTGAGAAGGAAAAGGCCCGGAGAACGGGTGACATTAAGTCGTACTCGACATATTTGCGTTCCATGGGCTACATGCGGGCTGTGTTGTTTCTGGTCATTGCCATGTTGTTTGTGTTTTGCTCAAGATTTTCCGGTGAGTCTTTGCAACCAGCTATGACATTTATTGTTACCAAAGCTAACACAGGACAGTGATATGGGTTCAGTGGTTTACCGATACCACAGACATCGACAGGCCGCTATTTATTGGTGTGTATTTCTTACTAGCTGTTGCTGCGGCGGTTTTGAGTTTGGCTTCATTTTGGTGAGTATTCGTTGTGAGCAGCGTCGTGTATGGCACTATGGTACTAACCAACTGGCAGGTGGATGATGATTATCATTCTTCCTATCTCTGGGAGCAATCTCCACAAGCAGCTGCTCACAGCCGTGATGGGAGCCCCGCTGGCCTTTTTTACCTCGGTCGATGCCGGAGTGATATTGAATCGGTGGGTACCTGAACACATGCATATCGCCTGACACTCTAACCAATCGACATAGATTCAGCCAAGACATGAACTACGCCACGGCCTACCTCCCCATCTCAACCATGAATACCGTCACCGGTTTGTCCACCCCGCTCCGCTCAACATCCCGGCCAGATGCCCATCCTAATTGACATGGGATGGAATAGCTGCCATCGTCATCCTAGTGCAATTCATCCTCATCGCCACCGGCTCCGGGTATCTCGCCCTGGCCCTCCCCGTTTTAATTGCCATCGTTTATCTCATCCAACGCGTCTATCTCTCCACCTCGCGACAGCTCCGCTTCCTCGATCTCGAGAGCAAGTCCCCGCTGTACACGGCCTTGAACGAAACTATCGAGGGCTTACCTACCATTCGAGCCTTTGGCTGGTCTGATGCCTTTGAAGCTGACTTTTGCCAGAGACTCGACGCTTCACAGCGCCCAGTGTATAGCCTGTATTGCATCCAGCGGTGGCTCAATCTCGTACTAGATCTGATGGTGGCGGGGCTAGCGGTGCTGCTTGTGGCACTGGCAACCCAACTCATCGGTTCGGGAAGTAGTGGGCCAGGCGCGGTGGGTGTGGCGATGGTTAGTGTCATTGGGTTTGGACAGGCATTGGGACAGTTTGTGTTTTACTATACGGATTTGGAGACGAGCTTAGGTGCTATTGCGCGGATTAGGGAGTATACTACTGAAATTGTGCCGGAGGACGAGGAGCAAGATGGGGGTCAGTCTGGGAAGGTGCCTGAGGGGTGGCCGGTCAAGGGGGAAGTTAAAGTGGAGAGGGTATCCGCAGCGTATGGAGTTGATGATGAGGACGTGCTGAGAGATGTGTCCTTGGAAATAACTCCTGGGCAGTTTGTGGGAATAGTCGGCCGAACGGGGAGGTAAGACTTCCAGTCTTACCTTGTTCTTGTTTAAGGGTTACTGACACGAGAAAAAAAAAAAGTGGCAAATCCTCACTCACCCTCGCTCTTCTCCGACTCCTCGATTTACGATCCGGAACCATCACCATCGACGGTATAGATGTCTCCACCCTTCCCCGACAGCTTGTTCGCTCTCGCATCACCACTGTCCCGCAGGATCCGTTTTTTCCGCCAATGCACTCCCTCCGTCGCACTCTCGCGGGGACAGCCAAAGGTCCCCGGGCATCCGATAGCCAACTCCTTGTCGCATTAGAGAAGGTTGAGCTGCTCAGCCACGTAGTCACTCACCTCTCGGAACCGAACCCCGACCAAGGCACAGAGACAGACGCAGATATATCAGCTACAAGCCTACCACCGGAACAAGTGCGCCGTATCCTCGAGGCCAAGATTTCCGACCTGCCCATGTCCGCTGGGCAAATGCAATTGCTTTGCCTAGCAAGGGCGCTGTTACAGGACAATAAGATTGTCTTGCTAGATGAGGTGACGAGTGCGATTGATGTTGCGACCGAGGAGAGGGTTAGGAGTGTGCTAGTGAAAGAGTTGCGGGGCAAGACGGTGATTATGGTGGCCCATCGGGAGGGGATGATGGGGCTATGTGATGTTGTGGTGGAAATGGCGGGGGGGAGGATTGTGGGTGTGACGAGAAGTTGATCTGTTTGACTCGGAAATACACGTTTGTCTGTACCCAGCTTGAGGTGGAGAAGATCACTGAGAGCGGGCAGTTTCTTACAGTCCGAACCCTAGAGGGTTGTCACGGTAAAGCTACAAGACTAACCCGTAGAGCTACTGACGCTCATGAAGTTGACAGCGGCCTCGGCAACTCATTCCCAGAAACCACCTCCCTGACTTTATTACAGACGCTTGTCCTGGTCAAACTCCCCCTACTTGCGCAACTTCATCCTTCCCGTCCGACCACAAACCACCGATCTCGCCCAAAACCAAGTCCTGCCCCAATCCTACACTAGAATGCACTCGTATTCCACAACTCAACTCGCCACAAACAACGCCGAAGTAATAATCGGCCACTATTAAAAAGCCAGTCAGTCAGTCAGTCAGTCAACCAATTGAAATGACCCCCCTTTGGGAGGAATACATACCACCGTACTCAACACCTCCGCCCAAGGATGGTGGGCCCACCAAACCACCCACTCCATCCATCTCACCGCGGGTCCATTCCCTTGTCCCTGTAATCCCGCCGCATCATGCGCAATCTTTAGCACCCATTGGGTCCCCCACCATGCATTTGCCGCTTCGGCCAACAGGCTTATCCAGATCCCGCGTATGCCCCAGAGGATAAACCATTGCGACCAGGGTCCAAGGACGTTCACTACCTTTTTATCGGAAGAAGAGGAAAAAGGTTTAGAGTTTAAAAGAAGTCCCGCGGCGAGTACCATGGTTCCTTCCGAAGCGAATTGGATATGTGCAGTTAAACCAAGACGAGGATATGGTGTGAAGGGAACTAGGAACCCGAAAAGGAGTCCGAAGGATATCAGCCCGGCTCCGTGGCGGAGTAACGTCAGTGGCAGATTTGAATCAGAGGCAGGCAGTGCAGGTTGAGGTTTTTTGGGTGATGGCATTTTGGTGGTGAATATCAATTTGAGTGTCTCAGTGGAGGTGGAGGTTTGAGAGAGAGCGGCGGAGGAGATGCAACTGCAATAAAACAGTAGGCAACAGGTGGGTTTTATAAGTCAGCGGAGTGGTTCAAATGGATGGCGACTGGACATGTACGGAGTATGCTCGCAACCTAATCGGGAATGCGAGATAACATTCCATTGGTCATCACCCCATGTCTTGTTCCCTGAGGATAAAAGTTGCTGATTCAGCCCACCATTGACCACAACGTGCATCGTTCGTCTCGTCTCCCAGTCTTGACTGGAAGAGATTGATGACATATGACAAATGTCCAAACGAAGTCATCAAGCCGACATATACTTCCTCAATTGGTAGTCTTACAGTGACGGCAGCCCGGCGGTCGTGCATGGGCCCCACCACATCACCCGACTTGGGCATCGGACGCGTTTAGTTCATCGGTATAGTAACTTTGCACACCGGAGGAGTCACAACAACAAACGGAAATTTGAATTTACTAATAAGTGTAAATTATCGAATACATAACTTGACTAGTACCTTAGGTACCTGTTCATTGCATAGATCAAGCAAACCGAATAACTGCCCTTTCCCCAGGGGCATAGTCTAGGACGACGGTATTATCCTGCACAGACACAGGGCCTGTCAGATAGCCATCGGGAATCCAGAGAAGTTTCTCTCCGTCTCGGGTGACCCAGCTGTCCTCCACGACAAGAGGATTCGCTGGTTTCTGTGTTCCAGAGGTGTGATGATCCTCCAAGTCCTCCTGACTTGTATCTAAGCGGCCCTGTTTTATTGTCTTCCCATGCTGATCGACTGGTGAGGCTACTCCAGCCAAGTCATCTTTTTGCTCTTGAGGCGTCTTTCGATACGTTCCAAGATCCCAGAGCCGGATAGTTTTGTCCTTTGAAGCCGATGCAAGCGTTACACCGTCCGGTGAGAAGGCTACTGAATGGACCGAATCGCTATGCCCTTGGAGTGTCTGCCGGCATATACCTGTTTCCACATCCCAGAGCCGGATAGTTTTATCCCGTGAAGCCGATGCAAGTATTGTACCGTCTGGTGAGAAGACTACTGAATAGACCGAATCGCTATGCCCTTGGAGTGTCTGCCGGCATATACCTGTTTCCACATCCCAGAGCCGGATAGTTTTGTCCTCTGAAGCCGATGCAAGCGTTACACCGTCCGGTGAGAAGGCTACTGAAAAGACCCACTCGCTATGCCCTTGGAGTGTCTGCCGGCATATACCTGTTTCCACATCCCAGAGCCGGATAGTTTTGTCCTCTGAAGCCGATGCAAGCGTTACGCCGTCCGGTGAGAAGGCTACTGAAAAGACCCACTCGCTATGCCCTTGGAGTGTCTGCCGGCATATACCTGTTTCCACATCCCAGAGCCGGACAGTTTTGTCCGGTGAAGCCGATGCAAGTGTTGCACCGTCTGGTGAGAAGGCTACTGCCCGGGCCCCCTGGCTATGCCCTCGGAGTATCTGCCGACATATAGCTTCCCAGTATTCTCTAATGCCAGTGGTAGTAATAATAAATGATAGCCTTTCATTCCATTGCTGCTGCCTTATCTCGCTTGTTATTGGGGAAAATACAAGCGCAGAGCCGTATACCTGCAATGGTGCACGTTGAATGATCGATTGGTGTCTGAAGAGAAATCGGTCGGCATCTTCTAGAAAACTGACAAGTTGAGCATTCGGACCCAGTTTTATCTGTCAAGATTTAGCGACCGGATGTGGAATTTGTCATAATTGTAACATGCCTTGGCAACAGCAAGAAGCTTTTTGATGGACTGGACTGCGGCCGTGAGATCCTCCAGGAGCGATAGAGTCTCGATCCAACGGAGAAAATGGCTCTTTAGAAATGTCAAAACTGCATCGGGGTTGAATTGTTCCAAGAGGTGATTGGCCCAGAAAGTACAACAGTAGCGTATTGGAGCCAGCGGGTCCGAGTCAGGTGCCAGTGATGATGTATCCTTTGGGCGGAGGGCGAGCTTTTGGCCATAGATATTTTGATCCAACTTCGAAATCGCATCCATCGAACGCCTGCTGATTTCCGTATGACCTTGGTCGACTTCATCCCGTGAAAAAGCTTGCTTCAGATAGTCTTTGACCGACGAATGTGCCATGTCGACGACTTCATTCCGGATTGCCAAGAGACCAGACCCCTCGGCCATAATTTTTTCATGGCTGATAGTAGGTTCCAAACCAGCGACGGTAGCGATTTCGGATACGGAGAGTGGCCGGTACGCTAAATAAGCAGCTAGTAGCACGTTCTTCCCGTGTTCAGAATTCGCAATGTCCCCCATCATGTGATCGTAGAGCTTGAAGAGGCCGCCTTCGTAGGTCCCCTCGATATTTCGGTATATTCTTTCGGCTTCCTCATCCAATTCCCCGACTTGTAACACTAATGCAGTTTTTCGCATTCGTGTGGCCTTAATCAAAGAACCTTCATTTCGGTCTAGCCAATCAGTAGTCTGGGAATGCTCCCAGCTCCAGACAAGTGAAAGGTCGTAAAGCAGGGGCGACAATGCGCTCTGTGATTGTCCGCCGTTTCCACTACTCCCTCTTTCGAAGCTGCCCAGAGAGGTGACCGAGATCACAATCACTGAGAAGTGGCCCTCCTGTGGCCTGATAATTATGGGTCTTGCCGCCCCCTGTAGCAGACAAATTAAGTCGCCAGCTTGAACCGGTTTAGCAGATGGCTGAGGAGCCCATTGGGCTGGAAGCAGTGCTGCTTTTGGCGTAACATATAACTTCTTTTCGTCAGCTAAAGACACTACTCCCAGCACCCAGGCCTTGCCCTGGATAATCGCCATCTCTCGACCGGGCCAGGTGCGGATTGATATTTGTCCGCCGAGGATGAACCGAATAAGTCGCTTGAGAAGCTCCTCCCATTGAATGTTGTAATCTGGTAACAGGCGAGCAGCTTCAACGGCGCTAGGATCATCGGAGATCATACCGAGCAAGGCGAATACTTTATCGCGGCGATCGGTGGCCTCGCGGGTGTGGTACATATCGATCAATTCTCCAAGAGGCAATATGTCTAATGAGACTCTGTCTGCATCGTCGATTTTGTATTGGGGCCGGAAAATCGTTTCCTTCATCAGGTATGTCACAGAAGCCATTTGATTGTGCACGCCGGGAAGAGCTTCCAGACATAACGAGAATGCATATCCGTCCATCTCCATAGAGCCATACATGATCCGGACACTTCGAGCTGCGGCCACTTCTTGAAGCACCTGGAGCCCAAAATTTTGTCAGTTTCCCCGTAGCAGACCAGATCCGAAAGGATTGCCTTACCCAGATCCGCTGGAACCACGGTCGGCGTAGCAGAGTCTGAACTGCCTCTTGTTTATCGCTCGGGACCACTGAAGACTTGGCGCCCACGGCCAGAATCTCCTTGAAAATGCCGTGGTCACGGGCTTCTGCCTCTCCAAGCCAAACGATCACTCGATTCGCTTTTGAGTAAATCTCTGCCATAGACTGGACTTGGTGTCCGCGCTCTTGTAGATCCGCCTGGTTGATACAGACAGCATCTGCCCATATGACTTGTCCAATGGAGCGATCTCGGAGCTGTCGAAGTGCAGCGTAGAGGCTTGCTGTGACGGGCAGGTAACGGTCGCCGATGAGAATCCGACTCGGCGTGGCGGGACTGCCCCAACAGTAGGATAGCGCCTCGTACAAACCCGCTCGGTCCCCTGTGTTTCGGAGAGGATAGTCGAAGAGGTGGCATTTTATGGGTTCCTCATCTGCGTTAGACGGCAAGAGATGAAGCAAGCGGATGCTACCATGCGGTAGCGCTGTATACTCGTACTTGTGCTCTGTACTGGGGCTGTCGATAGACGCCATCGGCTCTGTCCGTCTAGGTAGGCTTGCGGGCACACAGAGAGGCGGGGCTGGTGACATTGGCTCCGTGATACTAGAGGGTGCAGCAGGCGAAGCTGTGAGATGAGTGCCGCCGCAGAGAGACATCTTCTTCTAGCGACGACCAATGGAGTGTCTTCGCGGCAACAATGAGGTGGTGAGATGCAGGCAGTGATCAGATGCGGCGGTTGGAGCCTGGCTCCCTTGGATTGTTGATGCCCAAGCATGTGCTGAATGTCGGGCCGGATGATTGGTGGATAAGCGGCCCCCTTCGATTGGCTGTAAAAGCTTTCGCAGCTCTCACCTACAACTAGCTGAAACAAGAGCGCCAGTCCCACTCCACGCAGCTAATCACCTCCCGGAAGCCAACCTGGGGATAAACGGGGTGCGAGGTCACGTGATTTTTTTTACACCTCTGCGGCTGCCACAACAGCGCTTTTCGCATTAAGCTGTAACCCAAAGTCCATGGGTAAACCCACCCACCCGTACCTACCTACACAGTGGTTCCCCATGGGGACACAGCCGAAATCCTCAACAAGATACTCCAGTTGGCGTGTCGAAACAGGAGCTTGAAGAGAGTGCTCTCCTTGAAGCTCGTCTGCTGCCTTTTTTCGGGACTGCTTGCCCTTGGAGCCCGCTCTCTTTGGCTTGGAAGGTCTCGAAGACGATGAATTTAGGCCACATGGCCCCTTTCTGTCGCTATGGCAAGCGACACGATATCCCGAGGGCATGGTGCAATTCTGACACCAGTACCTACACAGTGTATCGCCTGCAAAAGGTCCGCTGGCCCCGCTATGGTGCCTGGAACGACTGGTGGTATGGCTTGGATGATGGCAGCAAGAGGATCCGCAGGCCGTTTCCCATCAGCCTGGTTCCGACGCGTTTGACGCTGAAGCGGCACATCGCCGACATGTATTGCGCCGAGACGGATGCTGACGACGAGCAGAAGAACGCCTGCATCGAGGCACTGGCTTGGCTGGTTCTGGACCCCACTGCCGGTGTGTCAGAGGAGAGAACGAAACCCGCTTCCAATCTTCACAATCGATATCCAGGGCAGCCTTAGCCTTGGGAGCATTCAATCCTCTCCTGTCAACGAATCCGGGTTGACATACTGGGACCACGGTGGCTGGGACGCGGGGAGCCGGCCTCGTGGAGGGATTGCCCTCTTGGCCGCGGCGGCATATTTCAACAACTTCGCCATGGTCAGGACGTTGATCGCCGAGGGCCACTTTCCAGCCGTTCACGGATACATTCTTCCCTCTGCGATGGAGACGGCTACCTTTGCTGGTAATCGGGAAATGCTGATTCTCCTACAAGACTATCTGCTCGCTACTGATGATGACTGGGAAAACAACCCGGTTGACTGGTTGTTGCCCCGCAAGGACGCTCTGCACGCTGCTGTCTTGCGAGGCGACTTGGACATGGTGAAACTGGCGCTCTACCCCCCGTCGCGTCGGGACGCCAACAATCCCGAGAAATGTTCTGTCCGCTCCTCCGGGTTGCTGTACACCATGTGCACCACGACACCGTTGACCTGATCCTGGACCATATGCATCAACCTGAGGACGACATCAAAGTTCGCCATCACTTTGCTGGACAGTTTCGGTGCTTTAAGTACAACACAGCTACGATTCAAGAAATGATTGGCGGAGACCGGGAACGGGAGGCTAGGTAGTCTTGTTTTTGCCGCCCAAGCGGGGGGAGCATGACTCTTCTCAAAGAAATTTGTCGACCTTGGCAAACGAGAACTGGTCATGAGGGACGACGGCACGAGTTGCGAGCGCACGTTTCTTATAGCCCTCAAGAGAAAAGACATGAAGATGGCGAGGTACCTGATGACGCTCAGGAACAATTCCGCTCGCACCCATCAAGAAGCTGCTAAAGTATCCCGACAGCTATGACAACGGTTTATATGGCTGCAGTTCGACTATTGCTTTCATCGAACGAGTTTTGGGGTGACAAATACCCAGAAGAGTTGGCTTTTAGGCGCAAGCAACAGAAAGAAAGAAAAAAAGAAGTGGGGTTGGAGGACTACGAGAGAGGTGCCCATGTCAGAGGTTGCCCAAGGTTGATTGGGGTTAGTAAAGTAGAGAATGTCTATTTACACCATCCCCATGGTCTATTTGCACCATAAAGTCAAATGCAATCAATACTTTCTGAGATGTCGTCACGCAATCTTCTCTTGGGTGGAAATCGGGTGTAGTTAACTTGTTATCAGCTTCTCCGCTCATTTGCGCGGGGTTTGAGATAGTGCCTCATCTTATACCCGTGCCCCCACAACGGGATATGGTTCACACGAATCAATGAAGGCCCATCGGTCCAGCAGGTGGAACGCGAGTCGAGAGCGACAGCGGCACGACAAAAAAAAATTGTCGCCAGATATTTTGTATCTGTCGAAATATCTCGACAGCTCAGAACTATTCAGTGTCGGAACTTCGGTGGCTGCCCTTCGCCACGTGACTGACACCTCTCGTCAAAAATCACGCATATTTGATATCATCGAAAGCCTGGTTGCGAGATAGTCTTGCTTTGCGCTCCCATAGCCCTTTTTGAAATCGCTTCTCCACGTCCTCTCTCTGCCCCGTCAGCCAGGCTCGACGCGAGATGGAGACTAGCAGCGAGGAAACAGTCCGGGGACGTGGATGCTAGCGATCAATATGATGTCGGTGCAGCCCGCCCGGGATCAACATGAACCTGGTGACCTCTGCAAAGTCATCGCCGCCGGCATGACTATTCCCCCAACTGCCGTGAGCAGCACTCGGTCGTGCTTCGAGTACCAACTCTCACGGAACCCCCCGTCCGCCCGAGTATATTTGGAGAAGCGTTCAAGCCGGCACTGATTGCGGGCACTGGGCTCCAGGCAGAGAGTTTGTGGTGACCGAGCCAGGTATCAATAGGGAACTGTTCCTTGTGGCGAGCGATGGTAGGTAGTATCCGTATTTATTGGTGCTTTCTGTTGCTGTTCTTTGGTTAGCGACTTTGCTTAGTTAACCAAACCAACCACACACACAGATGATCCTTCGCAGGGAGTGAGCGACTGTAAGAAGCCTCTGAGCACCGCAAAGGGAGATGGACTCTTTTCTGAAATCCGCACAGGGCTCGAAGTGTGATAGAGAGACCATCCCCGTTGCGCCGAACCCCTCCTTCCGTTCCTACCGAGCCGTGTCATTGACGTGAGTCCGGGTGTCCCTGGAGTTGACGCCCGGCTCATCGTCGTAACCGCCGAGGGCCAGCGTGCTCGATACGTCTGTCTCAGTTACTGCTGGGGTAGGCCACAAAAGATAACAACTGCTCGCGCGTCATTGCCGTCCTTGAGCGGATCCATACCTGTCCATGAAATTGGCGCGACGATCCAAGACGCCATCGAGATTACCCGTAATCTCGGGATTCGATATCTGTGGATCGACGTATTGTGCATCGTCCAGGATGACGAGGACAGCATCCAGGCCGAGGTCAGCAATATGGCCTCCATCTATAGCAACGCTACGGCCGTCATCGCTGCAGTAAAACGCATCAAGCTCGAACCAAGGTTTCCTGTACCACAACCGCAACATGGACGCATCGTGGCACCAAGTCTTGACCGGGTACCGATTTCCCATCTCTCTTCCCTCCAGTCAGGTGCCGTCGCCAGCGTCGAGCTCAAGTTCGAAACAAGGGTCGAAATCAGCCAGGAGCCCCTCCACGCGCGAGCGTGGGCCGTGCAGGAGACGGTGCCTGGCGCGCCGAAGGATCATCTTCACCACGTACGAGATTTTCTTCGAGTGCCACTCCTCGTCGGTCAAGCCGCTGCGCAACAGCTGTCTGTCGTACGGCTCCCTCAGCGGATCGTCTTCGCATCTCCGCTGGGCCAAGGCAGGCACGTCTTTTCCGCCGTTATCCGACTGGTCGGAAGAGTTCGATCAGCTTGCTTCGGCGGGTACACAGAGTGCCGACTGACATACGTACCCGGATGACCGCTTGTGTGCGTGCGTTCCAGGGCTATTAATGACACGCTGGGAGCACGTTGCGGGTCTCGGTTCAATTTTGGCATATTGACATCGTGGCCTGCGATGCTCACCTGGAGGGTGCAGCTCCCGGCATTGTCACAGTCACCCAGGGCTCCGAGCTGGTCCTGGGGGGCTGTTTGGACGACGGTGTTATCTCCCCATATCGCGATCCAGAGCGGTGGTGACACAAGACCCGATTGTGGGGAAGGATATTCTGTTCCGCGTTCGCGGAGCCGATTTGGGAGGAAGGATATTCTACTTTGCGCGTCTCGCCGATGATGCAGATCCCTGGAAACTAATCGTTTCGGGAAGCATGATTCACGGCAAAGATTGGAAGGGGGACCGTCCGCCCGTTTTCCCTGTTTTTGAGAAAACCATCGTTGAGTATAGGCGCGCCCGTCGGCTTCGGGATGTATATCATGGATACATTGCGATGGATTCTTACTCCGTTTTCACCAATCCTTGGGATAGGACTTATCTACGGCTGTATAGCAGTGAGAAAACTGATGTGGCACTCGTCCTGCGAAGGGTTGATTCTGGGAGCACGTACCGTAGGGTTGGCATATACTGGGGTCCGGAATTCAACAAAGCATGGGAAGCCAACCAGTGTGAGGTCGCTCTGGTTTGAGGAGGGCTGTATATCACCTATATATATCACTTCGCGACGTAGATATCAATAGGTACCTAGTTAGGTAGTCTCGATAACTTTCAGCTCACCTTGTCGACGGCGAGTCAGCTGCGCTCCAAGCGTCCAGTCCTCCGGAAAGCCGAGCCGAGCAGCGTTGCGTTGAAACTTGTCATACTTCCCTCCCAGAACATCCAGTATCCCGAACTCAAACTCCCCCAAGATCTTTGCCTCTCCCGAAACTGTGCCTCCCTCCACGTATGTTCTCGTGCAAATCCTGCCGCCATACATGTAAAGCAGCCGCTCCAGTCCTTTTGCCCGATAAGATAACAACCAAGGGTTGGAACGGTAACTGTTTGTTTCTAGCAAACTCGCCATGATCAATCGTACCTCGCATGTGTGGTCAGCGAGACCAGACCTTGGCCGTTGGCTTGTTGCTTGTACTTTCCATCTGGATTTTTTCGGTTTCTTGTCTTGTCGAGTTGCCCTGGGTGGCACATTAGATTTGAATTTCTGGGCTTTTAATTCAAGTTGTTGTAGAGGACTGGACGTTTGGGCGGAGTGGAAAGAGGGTAGACTTGATGGCGATGTTGGATAATTCAGTCACAGAAGAATGGTAGACAGCACCACATCAAACATGCATATCAAAACGTATATTTCTATAGTACAAGGCACCTAGCATAGTTCATTCGTTTGAGCGCTTCACTTATTGACTCTGCTGCTGCTGTGGGTGAAGATGCAACTTGTCTTTGATGAAACTCTTCCCCTTCCATTCAGGCCCCTTGATCCATGCCAAAGGCTTGGTGACGAGCAAGCTGGTGAAGATGCCGAGGGTGCAGATTATGACCATGGCCTCGTGGCTGATGAAGATTTTGGCGAGCATCGAGAGGAGCCAGAAGATCAAGACCAAGTCCATGAAGAAGGGGGGTTCGAGGACGGTTTGGTAGATGAAGACGGATATCATGGTTATGGTGGACGGGGCGTAGAGGCCGAGGCCGGGGCAGCGGAGAATCGGGGGGAGGTAGCGGATGAGAGTAACGAGGAGGGGCCAGTTGGTACCGCGGTCGGCGGGGGTGCAGTTTTCTGGGGTTTTTGTTAGTGTGTGGATGTGGATGGGTTTATGATGGGGGAGTGGGGGGTTGTGTACCGCGGGGTAGGCCCTGGGTGTTGACGTCGAGGATTATGTTTGTTGAGATCCAGGCTGCGAAGATGCTGGTTATGTCGATGAGGTGGTGGAGGAAGAGGGAGGAGCGGCTGTAGGAAGCTGGGATGGAGGCCTCGAGTTGGGATGGTGATGGCTCTGGGTTTGAGTTTGAGGGGGTGTGTTGGACGTCACTGGCGTGCTCTTCGGCGGCGGGCAGGAGGAGTGGGGTTTGGCTGGTTGGGCTGGTCGAAGTTAGGAAATGTTGAGAGGGCACTTCAAGTAAGCAGGAAATACTCACTTCATTTTTGCCATTTCTAAAGAGGGCGAAGGGGGGTTGGGGGTTGTCCAAGAAAGCGGAGTGATCACCTCAGGTGGGTCTCGATTCGATTCCAGCTTCAAGTCTGGTCGGGTTGGCTTGGAGTAGTGCTTCAAGACACAATGAATCCTTCACAAAGTTATCGGTTGGTTTGCCAGGGGTGGATGAAGGGGTGCTTTGTGCAGAAGTCGGGCAGACAATGTTGCCTGATGGAGGTTCTTTATGTGCTGGTCGGTGCTCAGCCGCACTGGACTTCGGCCGTGTGCTGACTGGTTCATCTAAGACACCCTGCCCCCAATCAAATTATGCCCAACACTGCACGTCGGCTCAATGCAGTTTTAGCGTCAGCGGGCAACCTCATCATCCAGCCAATCCCAAGACGACGCCCTCATCGGCCAATACAGCACAGCGAACCTTACGTGAGCTGGAGAAGTGGGGTTAGAGCATCCCACGTGATGAGGGCATTCTTCTTACTGCCCAATTTCGTGGGCAAGTTCCAGGCAACAACAAAGTTTTCACCAAGTATCAAACTTCAGTTCCGTAACAGCACCAGACCTCTTCCTACAATCACTTGCCAACCATGCGTCTCATCAACACCCAGACACTTGGGTTTGAGGAGTTCTACAGGGACGTCCCACCGTACGCCATCCTCTCGCACAGATGGGAGAGTGAAGAGGTTACCTTTCAAGATTACGCTGCCCAAGTCGACCTTGGAAACACGAAGCCGATGAAGGGATTCAAGAAAATTCGACACTGCATCGACCAAGCCAAGAAGGATGAGCTGAGCTATTGCTGGGTCGACACTTGCTGCATCGACAAGTCCAGCAGCGCTGAGCTCACGGAAGCCATCAATTCCATGTATGCATGGTACCGCGACTCAGCAGCATGCTATATCTACATGTCGGACGTCCAACTGGTGCCGGCTTATGAGCTCTTAAGCACCATAGTGGATGCCGGGCAGGTGCAGCAGTTTAAATTCTCAAAGTGGTTCGAGCGAGGTTGGACCCTCCAGGAGCTTTTGGCCCCACGCCGGCGAGTCTTCTATAACTGCAGCTGGCAGGAGATTCTGGACCTGGATGAGTTCCGTTTCTGGCATCCAACACGAGAACCATACCGAGACCTTATAATCACGGTCATTGAGGAGGCTACAGGTATCTCCAGGACTGCACTGATGAACTTCTCCCCCATCTCAAGAGAATACCCCGTGGCGCTCAAGATGTCATGGGCGTCAAACAGAGTCACGACCCGTATTGAAGATACGTCATACTGCTTGATGGGCATCTTTGACATCAACATGCCGCTTCTTTACGGAGAGGGGGACAAGGCTTTTCTTCGACTCCAAGAGGAAATAATAAACAAGACGCGCGATCAAACCATCTTCTGCTGGACGGACTCATCGGCAAGCGACTCCACTTACCGCGGTCTCTTAGCCAGGTCTCCTCAGGAGTTTCAGCAAGCATCCAACATCGTGCCACTTCAGCCAGGTCTCGACACGGGTCTCACGTTCTTGCCATGGAAATGGGAAGATAGCACCAAGGTCAACAAGGTTTACGGCATGACGAACAACGGCCTTCAGATTACTCTCCCATTGTCACCAGCTCACGCATTATCTTCAGAAGATATTGAATGGCTTGAAGACGGTGAATTCTATGCCGAACTGGAGTGCCGAACCACTGGAGAGACACAACTGCACTGCTTTCTGCGGCTGGTGCACTTGGGTGGAGGCGTGTTTGCCAGAGTCAGCCCCTACTATCTCCCGAAATTCTATCAATCCGACCTCGCTAGCTCTTTTATGCTTCAGGAAATATTCGTACATGACAACCCACATATCCACAGATCATACAACAGTTCACGCATAAGTGGCGCGCAGTTCAACTGGTCCGGGCCGGTCTGGGTACACCAACAGGTTACGTCTATGGGCAACTGTGTGGACTCGGATCTCAATAGCGGAGCGATTTGGTTTAGCTTTAATCCGCATGATTCCCAACCTCAGCCCGTCCATGTTGAGCTTCAAGCCAGAAGCACGAATCGCGATCACTATCTTGTTATCTTCCTCTCTTTAGAGTGGACCGAAAACAACTCGTCCTTCACATCTAAGAAGCATTTGGCGCTAAACGCCCGCTTTATGCCCGGAAGCTGGCCCAGCCACATAGGTTACAAAATAAGGTCTGAAGGACAGATTGCATGTCTCGACCCCGTCCAAAGTCAATATACAGAACTAGCCCAGGGTCAGGAGATATTCTTGCGGAAACGACCTGTTAAAGTTGGAGAGAGGATGCTTTTAAGGATTGACTTCTGTGAGACATCTGCAAATGATGATGTATCAATGGACGGTTAGAAGCTTGAATACAGCCACACAATGTGTGCATCCAATTTTCTTGTTCTTACTTTTCTTTTGGAAGATATCCTTCGTATTAAAACTCACCGGGCATGGCATCGTGTCTTCAACTGCACTGTTAGTTTCCTTTAACAATGTTTATTTGCACCACATACGACCATATCCATTAGAAAACTCGGATCCCGTCCGCTCTCAACTCCCATCGATAAACCAGCGAGGGTCAGACTAGTAGTTGAGTCGGTGACGACCAGCGAATCCCTGGTGTTGTATGTTTTGTTGTTCCCTTCATTCTTTTCGGCCTACTTCGCTGCTGTTCTCTGTGCATGCCGTGCGTATCTGTCCCCCGTCATGGAGTGGAAACTCGTGTGGAAACCAGATATTAAAGTCGACCAAATAAACCCCTGGGCGGGAGCCTACGTCATCCTTGGACCCACTCTCGGCATTTACATGCAAATTCTTTCCTACTACCAGGTGTGTTGTTGAGCTGAGAATGCTTATATTTCAAGAGCGGCAATGCTGTTCCGCTAGCCCGGATTGTTCCACCAGTTCTAAGTTTGTCTAACCAAACCAACCAATGTCTGTGTGCAGGCGTAACTCATACGTAATAGTATCCTGTGACTGTATCCAAGATGAAATGGAGAGGGAAGAGAAACAAGCAAACCGCTGATACCAAGGATACCTACGATGCAAACCCTTTATATATACACGCCCCAAGAGATTCAAAGAAATATATGTGGTTAAGAGTCGGAGTGCAAAAATAGTCTTGTGGAAATGTAAAAGAGGTAGATACGTAGGCAGATTTCTTGTTACCTTGACTCAAGGGCCACGATGTATCTGGAAGGCATTGGAAATGTGGATCAGCACCTACCTATGACTTGTTCAAACCCTCGCCATAGCTACCTATCTTCTCCCACTTACTCAACATGTAATATATCTTTAGGAGCAAACATCCCGGCATCTCCTATAGTAGAAAAAGAAACTAAAAAAACAAAACCAAGAGATGGTTTCTGTCATGTAGATATCGCAACCTGTATTCCTCTACAGGACAGCGAGAAAGACATAGACCCCTCGCCCCCCGATAGCAGGGCGTGGGGCCTTTCTCACCTTTACTACCACAGCTCCACAACCATATGAGGACTTCAGGTAGAATTTCTTCGGTCCAGGTTCCCACCGTTGGGAATTCCAGTCCACATTGCCAGCCCATTCCTTTTCTGCTCCGCCGTTTTCGCGGATCGTGACGACCGTACACTCAACTATATCGCCACGCCATTTAATCCCAAGCGCAAACTTTGTTGGGCTTATTGCAAGGTTGTCGTCTTCACGGCGACACAATAACGCAACAAAGCCTTCCTGTTCACGGGCCCACAAGCTGAATCTGGTCCCTCTTGAAGTGGTCTCCCATCCCCGAAGGAAGTCATTTTCGGGAATATGTGTGCCAGCACAGTAGTAACCTCCTCCGTCGACCACTATAACCTCAATTTCTGTGATGGCAGCTCCAAAGGTGGATGGCCCAGGGGAGCATTCTAGTCCAAGTCCTTGCTGATGCCGAATGTTGATGGTTTCCACGGGGGGAAGTTTCGTAACCTGGACTGCTAGGACAGGAAAGCTATCAAGTCTGGAGTAGGTACCATCGCTGTGTTTCCGGAGAGCAATCCCAACACGTCCGACGCTGTAACGGCAGCTGAGTATTGCAATGACCTGAGAGGGTCCGAAGATGCTCGTCACGCCCGTACCAGTTACCTGGTGGTATTGAACACCTGGCTCTTTTGGCCTGTATTCCCCTGACGAGATGAAAAATCTGACCTCCGAAACATCGCTCAAATTCGCGGCAGTTAAGATTGGGGCAGTCAGGGATAAATAGCGCTGAGTCTCTCCGTAAGCCGTTAATTGGTGTGAGATAGTTGCTGCAGTCCATCCCGAGCCTTCCACTGTCGTTGCCGAAATGTCTCCAGACCAAGCCGTGAAAACTTCATCTCCGGAGTAGAAAAGTTCAGGCCGCCAGGCAACGAAGTCACAGCGGTACCGCTCCTCGTAGGTGAGCGAACGCACCTGGGGATGAGAAGGAGGCATTTTCATGCTCCAAGCAAAGATGGAGTCATCAATAGATTGCTTCATGATTTCCCGCTGAAGCCGGACAAACGCCTTGTCGCCTCCTTCCCCGTATAAAAGGGGCATGTTGACACCAAAAAGGCCCATCACTGAGTAGGCTCGATCTTCCTCCCTCGTCGTTTTTCTCAGTGCTGCCCATGACATCTTCTGCGCGACGCTGTATCCTCGACAAATGTGTGGACATGTTTCCGACCCACACAGGGGATGCTCCAAAGCACCAGTCGCGATTCGAGTGATTTCCGATATCGTACGGGCCAGCGACTTCCTGGTCCCTATTTCCACCCAATCCTTGTTGAGAAATACAACTTCCCGTGGCGCTAACAGCTCTTGGAGTGTTCATCCACGGGTAAACCAGCGGCTTTTAGTAAAAGATGACCTGCTAGCTTCGTCGCTCACCACCCCAGTAACATCGCTGAGATACGCATAGCAGACCTCAGCATTACTATAAAAGCTGAACATGGAGTTGATCGCTTCGGAGAGTTCGGCCGAGCTGGATTTGTCGATACAGCACGTATCAATCCATGTGTGCTGAAATCTTTCCTTCTTGGATAGGTCGCAGCAGCCCTTGAGCTTCTCATAGCCGGCCAAGCTAGGACCACGTCCACTTTTCAGATCCTGGAAGGTGACTTCTCCCTCTCCCCAGGTATGGGACAAGATGGTGTAGGAAGGCCAGGAGAGGCTGCTATGAGCCAAGTCTTCGAGCTGGAGAGTATCAACATTGAGGAGCCTCATTTGATCGTCGTGACGACACAGAAAGAAAGACGGCGAGGGAAACCCGAAGATTTTAGCGTAATCCTTGTCGGATAGGTACTTTTGTGCGCGCCCAAAAAAGCAAAATATGAAGGTAGCTTGAATCGATCAGTCGGTCGGTCGCATCCGAGGCGAGGGGGTTGCCTAGCTTTTTGAACAGTAATGCCAAGAATGAACAGAGGAGCCGCGTCAACCGCACCAATCTAGGTACGTACCTAGGTATTCACCAGCAAATCTGGAGGGACTCGTTTCATTGGTGGAAGCACGCCCTGGCCACCGTGCACATGCAGCCACTCACGATCTCTTATAAGAGCCTAGTTATCTGCGACGAATCTGGGCACACGAAATTTCCTTCTTCGTTCGTTGTCTTGAGCTGGGGTGAGCTATGGCTGATTTGTCTTGAGCTTTCCCTGATTCTTGCCTGAGCTAGCCCTAATTCTGGCGAGCAGGAAAATATAGCCCAAATTTAGGACGTCCGTCATATACTAGTACATGGTGTGGGATGGTATATGCTACTATTCTAATTTAATCTATAGCATGGTATAGAGTATTCTGGATCCAAACTGGGACAGTACTTAACATAGATATTATGTATCATCCCAGGCGTATACTGGTATATTCTGGGATGCTACATCATAGTCTGGTATGTTCCAAGATATCACATCATGAACTAGAATAAGTCTAGGTTATTATATCATGTACCATCCCAAATGCCGAGCTAGGTCGTCATGTCCCATCCCCAGGGCATGTACTGGTATATTCTAGGACCTCAGCTTCGGGGCCTCTGGGCCAAGATTTGGGTTATTTTGTAAAATACCTAAATATATCACTTCCATACCCGGAGCTAGAGGCATTCACATAATATGTAACTAAGACTAGTTTTGGCCATTGATCTGTTAAAAAGAGAGTGGTTCTGGCTGGAGGCTAGAATACTACTAGTTGGAGTTTGGTGTAATAGGGCTAGTCGGAGCGGAATAAAGCTGATCGGAGCTGAACTAGCACAGACAGTTTAACTAGGCAGGAAGTACAAATATATAAGCTCTCTGGCTACGCCAGAGAGCTAACCTAAAAACTTTCACAATCTAGCATTTCGCAACCCATTATTTCCCACCAAATCTAAAGCCTAGTATTTCTAACACCTCTAACGGCCCGCAGCCCTAAACTCCCATACTAACGCAAGAATCCACATGTGGGGCAGCCGATCAGCACGCTCCTATGGTTGTCGGGCAATGAGTTCTTCCCTGACATTCGGGGGATACAAGTGACGAGTTTCTGATAAGCATTTGCTTATAGAGAGCTGTTGAATGGATTGCAGAATGGCTTAGCTCGATGTATCTCTCTCAGGGCATAAGTTGAAAATAAAATAGGTAACGAAACTAGTAGAAACTACCTGGCTTCTCCGTGATTGTGGTAAAAATAGGAAGATCGCAAGGTCTTAGAAAGACGCTGTAGTGTGGCCGATTGTTGACGAGATAGCAGAATTAGTGGGGGATGAAATTCGAATGTAGCGTTTAAAAAGGCAGTCCAGAGCCAGTCTAAACCCCGTTTAGATCCCCATCGAGATTCCAGCCAGACTCCGGACCCGATCCAGAATCTGAGGTCATTCCAGCGTCGTCTAACCCTAGTCTCCGACATTCTCCGGAGCCCTCGGCTCCAGACCCAACCCTGGCCTCCCCTCTAGGCTTGGCATTTACAATAATCTATTTAGATTTTTTTTAGATTTTTTTTAGTATATTAAGTGTTCTAAAGCAATGTGTTAGAAAACACTGTAAACTGGAATCTGTGGAAATAATAGAGGTTGTACATAACTAGTTAATTATTTTACTTGTTTGGGTTCTAGCTGTAAGCCAGAACCATTTTCTTTACAGAGCTCTCTGTAGGATTCTGACTTGGTTCAACGTGGTGGCCGAGGCTCACTAGCGCTCCGGCAGTGCCAGGCATCCTGACTAGATAGCCGGGGCCCCTGAACCCCTTTTTCTTTCTGACACAATGTTGTTTCAAAGCCCTCTTACCTAATTTACCTCTAATTTTGGTTGTAATCGTGGCGACATTGTTCTTGGGTCTAATGTGGGGGCTTGATGTCTTTATTAATGGCTCTTGGTCTCTTGTGCTAGAAGTAGTAATGTCCACTTCGCAATCGGAGCATTGAGAAACGATATATAGGTAGACTTCGGCAAGGCTGGGAAGCCCCGTGGAGACGGTTCACCAGAGAGGCTGGAGCCCTCTTGGGATTGAGGAGTCTGGATGCCTAAGAAGACCAACATATCAAGCCTAGGTAGGTATGCGAGGTCAAACATCCCCCCCTTTTGGCAGGTAGAATTTCAGTACATAATCCAAGCCAACGCTATTTACATCAATATACAATCTGACTCTTCACGCTCCTCATCTAATTCCAATTGCAACGCGAACCGCCCGTTGGGATTTTGGCTTGTCGGTTCACGCGGCCGCCCGAACTTGATTTTTAAGAACGTCGAGCTTGACAGCTTGGCCAGGAGGCCCCCGGAATCCACGAGCTTAGAACTGACGGCGCATGTTCCGATGATAAACTCTGAGCTGGGATTTTGGTCCAGCCGATCGAGAAAGGAGATGTCTTTCCTCTGCTGCACCAGTTCGTGAAGGGCAAGAATCCGAACGTCTGAGCATGCAGGGTTCCATTGTCGTCCAGCGGTGCGTGACAAGTCTTCTTCCAACGGCTCGGTCGCACAGCCAGTGTCCACCTTGAATGAGAGGAGAAAGAAACGCGACGAAGGTCCCTGGTGCTTGGCGACAAGTTGCGCTGTTGAGCGCATCCCTCTCTCCATCCCCCAGTCGAGCCTTGTTTCCTTGCGCAAGCCCTGGGGACAGACCTGAAGAAGAAGCATGCAAGTCTCGGTCCGTGTATTGCGAAGTAAAAATCGCTGATTAGATGAGTCGAAGCGGCGAGCTGGATACCCCGTGAGTATCACCACATCGCAATGCGGGCCGGTATTGATCCTCATCAGTGGCAGGCTCTGGATGTTATCAGCCTGCACCCGGCGGGAGAAGGACGAGTCAACCGAGCCAAACAAAGAAACATGGTTTGTTGTCGAGATGGTGTACAAGGAGTCCATCCCGCGGTGAGCCAGGCTCGCGCTGTTTGGGAGCAGTTGGCGTCTCCTCACCAGCTTCGGGCTATTCCGGTAGTAGCCATCAACTGTTCTGCAAACTGGCAGGAAAACGTTCCCCTGGTCTCCATCGCGACAGGGAAGAGCAAAGGTTTCTTGCAAGTCCATCCCGGTCTCCCCCAGCACCATGTCTTCGACCATGACCATTGGGATGCCGCTGAGGCCGAGCAGCTCGGAAACGACGACCGACGCGCCGAAAAGGTCTCTTGTGGGTGCGTTGTCCGAGCGAGCCATCTTTGAGGACCGCAGAAACGCTGCTGGAGATTTGGCAAAGACGCCATGAGCCTCGAGCGGCTCGTCGACCTCCCACGCAAGGAGGGAAATGTCTTTAGTCGCCTTTACAATCTCCTTTTGCAAACGCAGAAAGGCCTTGTGCGCTCCCTCGCCGTATATCAGAGGCATGTTGATATCGAATATGCCCAAAAGACAATAGGCGGCGTCCTCGGGCGCCCCGGTCTGCCTCTTGGCCGCCCAGGACATCTTTTGCGCGGCGAGCACTTGCGGGAGGAACTCCTCCGGAGCGCGCAGGACTGCGGCGGGGACGTTTGTGATTCGCGACAAGCGCTGCAGCATCCCGCTGTCCTCCTTGGCGCCGCAGAATCTCCAGGCGGAATCGAAGAACTTGACGCGCCGCGGCGCAATCAGCTCCTGGAGCGTCCAGCCCCGCGTGAACCAACGACACCCAGGCAGCCTTTGGTCAAACTGCTGCGTTCCTCCTCCCGCCTGGTCAAGGACCAGGTCGGCGAGGAAGACGTAGCAGACCTCGGCAGCCTCGTACCACCGGTACATGGAGTTGATGGCTTCAGACAGCTTCGTGTCTGAGGTCTTGTCAATGCAGCAGGTGTCGACCCACGAGTATTGCAGCCCGTCGGCCAGAGCTTGGCGGCATGTAGCCCGGATCTTTTCGAACCCTCGCCGGTGGGTGACGCGTGCTTGGGCGGCGAAATCCATATCCTGGAAGGTGACTTCCTGTCCAGCATCCCAAGTATGCGAGAGTATTGCGTACTTCTCTACCGTTTCGTCGTCGACAGAGCGAAGGCGAAGCGTGTTGTTGTCAATTAGCCACATGGTGCTGGACTTTCTTGTTGGTGCAAAACTGACGAGCTGAGACAGAGCACGGGCGTGATGATGCTTGATTCCAGAAGTTTGTTAAACCGTGGTTCTAGGTCAGGCCTTGAGATAATACCTCAGCATTCGATCGGAAGCGGGGTAGTTCGATTCCATGGTTTCCGATTTTGCAGGGTTGCAGATCCATCGCCCTTCTCCGCGACAACCACCTGCTTACGCGCTCCCAACGATCACCCAGGGCTCCACCGATAACAGCGAGCGCCATGGCCCCATCATGAGAGTAGCGAACGCCATAACGGGGGAGAGGCCGGCGATAGCGAGGATAGTAACGACTGCTCCGTCTCATTCACCTCGACAGTCTACTTCAAAGAGGTGGTCGGCTTCCACAAATCCTGAGCAGGGACTGAGCTGAGCCTGAGCCAGGGTGGGCTAGTCAGGTGCTCAAGATACGAAAAAGGAAATCTCGTGAGCCCAGATTCGTCTCAAATAACACCTTTGCGGGGGCCGGTATGCATGACAACAGGCAGTGATAAATCAATGCAAGCTGCATGCATGGGGATCCAACGGACCTCGGGGGGGGGGCTGCAACCACTGAAAATGGCTGACCATTGTCCTAGCGATCAATCCTCAGCGAAAAACTGTTCATATCGAGTATCATTTACCAACCACGTAGGGCGCAGAACGCAAGGTCGCATCTCTCTTCCTACTAAGATGATATATCGCTTGTATTGCGACGAGTGTATGTTTTAGCTGTTTGAAGGGGGAATATGTGGATATACATTAGAATACCCGCGGAGGATCTGATGACAGCTCGTATCGTGGCACTCAAAAAACACGGGTGACCGACGACGACAACGACAAGGGACTACAAAGGCACGTTGGAAGGGTTAACCGTAATAGGGTGTCGGCTGCTGTAGGGGCTTAAATTTCCCGCCCATGGGAAATAGCACCACTGTAGTAATCCAGTAGAAAAGGGGAAAAAAAATTTAATTTCGTAGATATCTACATAAAGTGGCCAAAATGGATAGACTCGGCTAACGGAGCCCGATTGAGGTTTACTAATAGGGAGCCGACAACATCTCAAGACCGCGTTCAAGGCATATGGCACCGCTCCCAATGGAGCTCTACAGTTCCCTACGGATCTTGTCGATGTGTGCCCTAGCTTCCTCCCTTGACCTCAATGGGGGCGTCTCGGGGTCCCGGTTTAATCCGTTGCGTTGCTGGAGAGGCAAATATTGGGCCCTAGGTAGTTATGGAAGATCGGCCATACATGTTTAAATGGGAAGTGTGTGAGTTTTTCAGCTCGACTCAGTAGGCTCAGATAAAGGTTTATGGACGCAGTTTGACGGGAGCCTAGAATATATCTGCTTGACGCTGGGGCGGGGTAACCAAGGTTGCCAACACAACCTCCAAGTGGTATGGATGATTCCGTTTGTGATTCGCACAACTCTAGCACTTTTGTGCCCGAAGAGATGCACATGGCCATTCTACTGGCTTGTTCTCCTGCAAATACCGGCGATCGGATATTGGACCAATGATCATCACATTCTCCGGACCACCCCCTCCCAACGACAAGGTTGGGCTGCAACTGCCGCAGAAACTAATGGAACAAGAAGCAATGAGCCCACCGCCCCATGTCTTCTTTCCTGTTCTTTCGTCCCCTGGAAAACTGATCTCGACTAAACACACAGACTCTTCTTGTCTGATCCGCTGTCAAACTGGAGCCGAAATCTTCCGGCGAAATTCTCCTCCCAATCCTGCACACACCAAATTCATCCTCCATGTTTTGACCCCTGAATCTAGGAGGAGGAAAAAATGGCTCTCCAGCCGGAGAACGGCGATGCAGCTGGTAACGCAAGTTGCAATACAAACGGGAACCCGAACGGCACCATCTTTGAGCCAAAGCCCGTCTCCTTTGATGAGTGCGCGTTCCTCCCCGTAGTTCAACACGCCCCACCCCAACAGCCCCTCAATCCCACACCTCAAATAATTGTCCTTTTAGATTCTGACACCTTTTCCTCGCGCAGTCTCGCCTCCTCCAAACCATTCCTCTTCACTGTCGGAGCCAACAAGCGCGAATTCTCGATGCACTCGGCCCTCGTTGCCTCGCAATCCGCCGCATTCGAACGCCTCGTCAACAACAGCAACTTCAAGGAAGGGCAAAGCTACCACGCTGAGCTGGAAAACATTGAAGAAGAGATCTTTATTCGCTTCCTTCAGTATGCGTACACGGGAAATTACGACGAGGGCGAGGTGCAGGCCCCGCCGGTGGACGATGAACCTGTGGGGGCAATTGCGACGGAACCAGAATCAGGACCAGTGTCAGAGCCAGTGACAGTAAAGTTGGCTGACGACAGCTGGGATATCTGGAATTCGTCTTTGACCACCAAGAAGAAGAACTTGAAGAAAAAGAGCACGGCGGATGAGCCTAAGTATTGTGAACCCTTTGGAGAAGTAACCCCCATTCGTACCACCCCAAAAGGCATCTACGACCGAACAAGCCGAACAATCGTCTTTGAAGCCCTATCCCAGAAATTCGCCACAAGAGTATCAATCCTAACAGCAGGAGGGGGAATCTCAACCCCAACCACCAAGAAGATCCAAGTCGGAGGTCCGGCAACATCTAACCCCTACCTGCTGCACGCAAAGGTATTCGTCTTTGCCGACTACTGGGGCGTGACAGGATTGAAGGAGGTTTCCCTCCGGAAGCTGAGCAGCGCACTGCAAGAGGTCGGTTTGCTCATCAATACCAAGTGGGTACGGGATCGTCTCGTTGCCTTAGTCGAGTACTGCTACGAGGAGCCGCGGCCCGAGGAGCTGGTTACGCTTGTGAATCTGTATGCTTCGTTCAGGCTTCCTCAGCTGTGGGAGAGCGAAAAGTTTCAAGAGTTATTTGGGCATCATGCAGAGCTGTCGGTTGCCTTGATGCGAGCTGTTGTGGAGTCTGGGTTGTGAGTTGATGATGATGGTGTTCTCCGCGGATATTCTAGTCAAAGGTACCTACCCAAGTAGGCATGAAGTGAAACCCTAGAACTTTTGGACAGAGGGCTTCGGTCGGACGTGTATGTTCCCTGTCCTATTCTGTCTCACTGAGCCGGCTTTCTGTATTCTTACTGATATCTGACCAATCTTGCACTTGATTATTGGAGACTAAAGTTCGACGTCACACTCGTCAATCTCCATTTACAGAGTTTTAATTTTTGGGGTTCTTTTGGGAGCAACCCAAGTCTTCTTTGTGTTCAACTGTGCTCTCAATGCCTACAGACAGCTGACGAACCCGACTGTCATATGCTTCTTGGCATCCGCTCTGAAGCTTTTTTTCCTTGGCGGCGCTGTCCGCTTCTGTTGGTCTCGAGGGAAGGTGCTCTACCTATAAGTCTTTCCCACATCTCCCATGCAGTTTCTGTTTAATTTATATCGCAGATAATACTCCTTCCTTCATGTCTAGCTTGTGCTTCCTGTCCATAAATTTTCCTTTACATTTTGTAAAGCAGGAGCTAACAGACAGCACGGCGGGAAGCTCTAATCCCAAGTCTACTGGCAGGTGTCTACTAGCTGTCTGGCTATAAATACGGTCTGGCCCAATGCATTCTTCTCTTCTCTTCTTCACCAAACACAGCAACACCTCTTCTCTTCAGACAAGACGCCAACTCTTCTCATGACATGCTTTCCTCGCTTCTCTTACGCACGCTCTACCTGGCTACCATTCAAATCAGAACCGCTTCATCCACTACAGCCACCGCCAGTCATCCTAGAGAGAGGCATGCCAAAACGTCACACATATCCAATCAATCCCTCATCTCTCGACCCAACCAGACGCAGCAGAGGCAACAGACGAGGCACGTCTATGGCATCTACGACGTACGAGAAGGCCCACGGAAACACTCGCCTTCAACCTACTCTCTCCCACCTCGTCCGCCCGCAACCGGCACGGATGTATAGTTCAGAGCTGTCGACAACAGCTTGAACCAGACGACAACCCACCATGTTCGGATGACTCATATCTTCTCTAACCCTCCTCCAGCGTTGTTCTCTGGTGGTATTTTTCACTTTTGTATCACCTCTCTTCTCATCATCACGGCAAAATATATCCCGCACACTTATATCACTCCGTCTCCAATCACTGAGATCGAACGTGAGCCGCCGGCCATCAACCACACGGGGTGGTTTTGGGTAACTTGACTGTCTCGCCTTTGATTCCTGCGACCAACAAAGAGAACAAGCTCTTCGAAGACAGACGACGACGAAGCTACAACAAGGAGCTAGTGTAAGTCAAGTCACTTAATATTTGTTTGGTCCTTCTATTTCTTCACTTTGTCCGTCTCCAGTCCAGTCCAGTCCAGTCTGTTCTTCGTCTTTGGGGCAAAACAAAATGAAAAAGACTGACGGAATGATATTATCTACGCATAGCCGTTCCCCATTGAACTGGGCGTTAAACAGAGTCGCCGTCAATGCACCCAGGAATCCAGGCCCACGCCAGGCGAGGCCAACCAACCAGCGCAATCTCAAGACTACGAGAATGCCATGCAACGCCCATACAAGCCCCACCATGGATGAAGACAGTGAAGTGTGCCCTGGTCTAGTCCGGTCTGCTCTCGTCGGCCAAAAAAAAAAAAAAAGAGAAAGAAAAGCAGGTTCTCAACGGGTCGGTAACTTGACGGCGATGCCAAAAGAGATGAAGCACAGTCAAACGACGATATCCTCTCTACGGATACGATCATGGCCGAAAGTCTGGAATCGAATACGACGGGTGCAGGAAAGCAACAGCAGCCGGGAGTCATGACGATGCCGGCCCGGAAGCAGGAGACCCTTGAAATAATGGAGGTTCATCACGGGGGACAGGCAGGGAGATCTGCTCTTATTTGGTCTGGTCTGCAGTGCTCTGCTCTGGCGCAACCTCGAGAAAAAGAAAAAGGCAGAGCTATCTCGGGATCAAATGGGATGGGGATGTTGACGAAGAATGGGGACAGGACAGGACAGGACAGGGCAGGGCCTGGCTGGATACCTACTTGGCAGCTGGATAGGTAGATCAAGTCCAGGATATTCATTCGCTTTGCTTTCTCTCTATGATTCCTCTCTCATGTTTTAGACGGGAAAACGACATTTGGGAATTGGGATTCGCTGTCTATTTATTTTGTAGCTTCGTGGGATTCATGTCGAAGCGTGTGTGGCTTTTGGTGTCCATCTTGATTTTGTTTGTGAGGGATGGTGGTGATGGCGGCGGCGGGTCCAAGTCTTTGCAGCATCCTCTCTCTCTCTCTCTCTCTCTCTCTCTCTCTCTCTCTCTCTCTCTCTCATAGTTTTTTCAGTTACATGTAGCGCACAAAGTAATTTTTTAATCAAACAACAATGACGCCTTGTTACCATGACCGTGAGACCTTTTGTGACAGGCGGGAGGCGCGTCGTCAATCAATATGCGCCTGCCTTTTCTACTGGGACTGAATGCCCTTTTGGAATGCCAGGCTACCTTTTGCAATCTGTGTGATGATTTTGCGTAAGGGGTTGGATGATGCCTTTTGCAATGGACGCAATGCCTCATGAAACAGACGAAATGCCTTGGATGGAAGGTGATGTGTTGCATGCAAGGGGTTAGTACTGTTGGAGTAGGGCTGGTGCCTGTGAGGATGAAGAATACAGGGGTGCGTGCAGGAAGGTCACGTATGAACATGTATACAGGCATATTGGGGGCTTGCCCCAAGATCGCTTTAGGTCACTTATTAGGTAGTCAGGCAATTATAAGGCTCAAGGCTGATGGCTGGTGCTATCCAACTTGAACAAGCAAGCTCCATCATGACACAAAAAAAAAAAAATCGGCAGCAGTAGTGAAGTTAATGTTGCCAATAAACTGTAACTGACTTCCATTACTGTGCACTCATTCTTTTGATACACTTTTTGGGGCGTGGTTTGCAACATTGCCCTATCTCAACTGGGCAGGTTTGTTAGTTTGGCTTTTCTTCCTCCTTTTTTTTTGTGTCATGATAGACATAGCTAAGGTAGGTACTTGACCTTAAGTAGAACAGGATTGACTGGACTGGACTGGACTGGACGGAAGGGCATTTCTCACTCTTTGAGGGTGTACAGTTAAAAAGTCAAGAACTGCCTCAGAATGCACAAAAATCAAGCTTAAGCTTTGTCGTTGGCCTCAAATGTTGATCAAACATTATATTGTAGAGAAATACACCTATTGGTTGGTGTCCATCATCCTTCTGGAGTCTGGACATGTCTTATCAGCCTTATCTCGCGAGTGGGTGGGATGAAGTGGGCGTTATCGCGTTTTGCCAAACTGATAAAGCGGGCAGCCATTGAGGCACACCCCAGTGCCCCAAATGAGAACCATCCCAATGAGATACCAGCATTAGTCCCTGCCGTTAACATCGAGAGCTTCCGACTGATGGCAAACCTCGAATCTACCCCCCTGCTAGCGTCACGCCCCAGTCAAGCCTACGACGGCGATGTCGAGTCTCTCCGATCCCAACTCTCCGAGATAGACGCAAAACATGCCCTGGGACTACCGGGTGACCGTCTCCCCTATAATGACTACACCACCATTGACTGGCTTCGTGATCTTGTTCAGGATTCGGCACGTCACCGTCGGATTCACGCACAGGCTAATGCGGATGGAAAGTCGCAACTGCGCAATCGCTTCGTGACGTGGTGGGATGCCGCACAGGGTTGGGTTGCTGCATTCCTGATTGGAGTTGTCACCGCCGGAGTTGCATTTGTTGTCGACGTCAGCGTGGCTACTCTCGCCGACTGGAAGGAAGGGTACTGTGTAGCCCGACCCTGGTTCAGCCGGGACCGATGTTGCACATCATTCCCCGACAATGAAGCTTCCTGTCCAGGCTGGATAACGTGGGCAAGCACGGGGGAAGGTTCGATGGCAGCGTATGGCATTTACGTGGCTTCCGCGTTGGTGTTTGGGATCATTGCCGGCAGCGTAACCCTTACGACTCGGGCTAGCCTGCCATCGGTCGATACCAGTGACGCTGAGGATAGCCAACGGTCCGGCGCGGCAAAGACACGCAGCCCCAGCAACACCCCGTACACAGAAACTAGCATTGGCAAGACCATGTTCATGGCGGCCGGAAGCGGGATCCCCGAGATCAAGACCATCCTATCCGGCTTCGTCATCCCCCACTTTCTTGACGTCAAAGTGCTTATCGTGAAGGCGATTGGGGCCACCTTCGCTGTCGCGACCGGTATGTGTCTTGGGAAAGAGGGTCCCTTCGTCCATATCAGTGCATGCGTGGGCCACCTAGTCGCGGGATGGTTCCCCAAATACCGGAACAGTGAGCGAAAGATGAGGGAGATGTTGAGCGTTGCTTGCTCCGCCGGTCTGTCGGTCGCCTTTGGTGCTCCCATCGGAGGTGTGTTGTTCAGCTATGAGGTAGGTTAGTCCCGGGAAACGACTTCCAGCTGACCACGGACAGGAGATCAGCACCTATTTTCCCAGGCGCGTCATGTGGCGATCTTTCCTCTGCTCCCTCGTCGCAGCCGCAACACTGAAGCAGCTTAACCCGACAGGAACTGGGAAGCTGGTCCTCTTCGAGACTAACTATGGTGTCGACTACGACGTCGTGCACTATCTGGTCTTCATCTGGCTTGGCATCTGCGGTGGTGTGTTCGGTGGCGTCTTCTGTCGTGCAAACTTCCGCTGGTCCAAGTTCTTCCGAGCTATTCCCCTCATCAAAAACAACCCTGTGCTCGAGCTTTCCCTGGTTGTGCTGGCTACAGCCCTCCTGCAGTATCCAAACCGCCTGATCCGCGATACTGGCGACATAGTCATGGCCGACCTTCTTGCGGATTGTCACAAGCCGGACGAGTCTTGGCTTTGCCGACGAGAGGCAGACGGTGAGCGGCGGGCCTACTACCTGTGGCTCATCTCGGGAACCTTGGTGAAGTTGCTGCTGACGGTCATCACTTTTGGATGCAAGGTTCCTTCGGGTGTCATCATCCCCGCGCTCGATGCCGGAGCCCTGTACGGCCGGTTGGTCGGGCAACTCGTTCCCAACATCTCGCCCGGTATCTTCGCCATGGTCGGGGCGGCGGCCTTCCTAGCTGGGGTCAGTCGCATGACAGTCAGTTTGGCTGTGATCATGTTTGAGTTGACTGGCGAGGTGAACTTCATCCCTCCGTTCATGATCGCCATCCTCATAGCCAAGTGGGTTGCGGATGCAATCAGCGAGGACGGGGTCTATGACCTTGCACAGCACTTGCTGGGACACCCTTTTCTGGACACCGAACACGCATTGGCCAGGGTCCGTCATGCCCGGGTCGACTCCGGTAAACACGCTGTAGTGTCCGATCTAGTGCCTCCGAACAACACTATGGAAGAGATCACACTTTACACGGGACCCGAATACCGTGTTAGGAAGTCCATTCTCCAAGACAAGCTAGCAAAACTAAAATCGCGGGGCTTGCTCGATGCGGGGCTCGTGTTAGTCAATGAACGGTGTATCTGCCACGGATATCTGCCCGAAGCTGAACTCGAGTTTGCCCTGGATGCGATGGACAGCGGTGCAAACGCATCGAGCAGTAACCGAGAGAGGCGAGACGACCACCTGCAAGGTGAAGTTGATCTTGTTGGAGGTGTGATCGCGGGCTTCGTTGATCGCAGCCCATTGACGGTCACGGCAGGAGCGCCAGTCGAGTACGCCGTGGAAATGTTCGGGAAGCTCGGTTTGAGGTATCTGATCGTTGTCGAAGAAGAGACGGCGCGGGTTATTGGTGTCATCATCAAGAAGCGTCTCCTCAGCTATCTTGACGGGTTGAAGTGAGGGCCGTCGGATGTTCCTATCTCGGATAAGTCGTTTTCTAGAATTTATCTTGCTCGCCTTCGCTGCTCCTTCAGTATCACTCCAAGCCCCTGTTTCAGAAGATGAACGGTCAGTGCTTGATGTCGATGTATTGCTGTCTATATCCCCACAGCCCGCTCCCAAGACTCCGCATATGTACACTGCGACAAGTCGCTCCGTCCTTGTGCTTCAACTCAGTTGCTCCGCGCGCCTTCCTTGGCTTCCCTGAGCTCATTCATCTTGGCAACCCGCCTCTTGAACTCGGCATATTGGCATTTCTCGTATGTGTGTCGCTCGTCCTGTGGGGAAATTCGACGTTAGGCAATTGCCAGCGAAGGCAGCGACTCGGGTAGGAAGAGGGGCTCGATGTACCTCGCACTTCCACGGCAGGTAGTATGTCTCGTAGCGACACCGGTTGAGAGGCATCAGGAGATGGGCGCAGCTGTCTCGGTAGGCCAGCGGGAGCTTGGCCGCAGACATTTCCTCGCGCGTCGCCTCTGTTTTGGCATCGTCAGCAGGAATAGGGGACGGGGTCGGGGGGTTATCGTACGCCGCGGAGTCTCGGAGCTGGTTCCTATCGCCATGGTGACTGCAATTGGGGCGGCGTGCGACGACAATTGCAATTGGTGGTCGAGTTGATGTAGGTTGAGGTCTCGATTGTCACAGCTCGGTTGGTGGGTGGAGCTTCCCGAGCTTGGTCCTCTGCAGGTGACTGATCACGTGCCAATCTGCTCACCGAGCACACCGAGCGAGGCGGGGACCCCGCATTCTCTTGGCACCATACAGGACATCGTCCGGCTCGCCAATGCACTAGAGTGCTTGCGATAGATGTTTTCCTCTCAACACCGTCGCAACTGAAAAGATATCGACCCTATGATGCGCATTTAATCACTCCTTTTCATGAAGCCAGATGTCTTCCAGGAAAACTTTCATGTCTCACATGCCCAATTCGGCACCGAAGTGCCCTTTAAGAAACAACTTCCTCATAATTCCCGGGCCGTTCGCCAATCTAGAAAACGCTCGTACTATTCGTAACAGCTTGAAGATTGGACCCGTTCTCCGCTAGATAACTGAGCATATGCTCCTTCCTCTCCAGAACACATTCTGATGCAGGCCACTTCCGAGAAGTTTTAGGCGACATATACTTCCAGCTTCTTTGCTGCGCAGCGTTGAGATCATCTCTCATTTCCTTATCATCTCCCTGGTCAGCCGTAACATTTCATCTGCGGTCACATTTCCCTTCTGTGTCTCCTTCCTCTTTTTACCCGCGACGTGTCTCGAGGCCACATCCTCGCTGACCGGTAGAAAGCCTCCGCACCCACCTTAGCCGGAGATAGGGAGGAGCTGAGTTTCCAATCTATTTACTTGGCCAATAAGCTACGCCTCCGTCAATCTTAATTGCTTGCGTCTCCAGATGAGACCGAAACACACAATGTGATCCAGCGAACATGATCTTTCCCCTCCCTCCAGCTTGGTGCAGTGGCCCGCACGGTAGCGAGAGCCGATCACCACCTGCCAAGCTCAGCACCAAAGGCAACCATACCTGTTGGTTTTAGGGCCCTTATATTTCTGGAGGTTTGGGCCAGTCTGCCCATTTTCCTCGTTGCTCGTCGACAGGATCATCATGAAGCGCTCTGGGATCTCGCCGCTCCTCCTGCTCTGCCTTTGCCTCCTTTGGGAGAGAGTGCAAGCATGGATACCACGCCCGGCGCTGGCCCCGCCACTTGCTGCCGCCCTCTCAGCAGGTCCCATTGGGGGCAATGCCACGTTTGACCAACTCATTGACCACAAGAATCCCAGCCTCGGGACGTTCAAGCAGCGGTACTGGTGGAACACAACTCACTGGAATGGGCCGGGATCTCCCGCAAGTTTTGTCTCTTGATCACCAAGGCTTTGGCTGACTCCAACAGATCGTTTTGTTCACGCCCGGCGAGGTGACTGCGGAGCCATATACTGCATATGTCACCAATAGGACCATGGTTGGCCAATATGCGCAGAAGATCGGCGGAGCAATGATTCTGTTCGAGCGTGAGCAACCCAGAGGGCTGGCTGAGCTAATGTTGATAGCTGACTACTGTCCCAGATCGGTACTGGGGAAAATCCTCCCCATTCGAGGTGCTTGATACCAAGAATTTGACGTACTTGACGCTGGAGAATTCAGTCCAGGACTTGGCCTACTTTGCCAAAAAGGTCAAGCTTCCATTTGACGAATCAGGGTCAAGCAACTCCCCAAATGCGGTATGCGAATCCAAGCTACTACAGGATTGCACCAATCACTGACTCAAAGCGAAGCCATGGGTCATGGTTGGGGGCAGCTACAGCGGCGCGCTTGCGGCGTGGGTACACAAGCTTGCACCCGGTGCCTTCTGGGCATATCACGCAAGCAGTGGCCCTGTTCACGCCGTTTATAACTATTGGTCATATTTCTTGCCTATTCACCGGGGAATGCCCAAGAACTGTAGTGCAGACCTCCAGGCTATCGCGGACCACATGGACCGGCTCATTGAACGCAACAATCGGACCGAAATGCGCCAGCTCAAGGACATGTTTGGGCTCGCCGACGTTGAGCATGACGATGACTTTGCTGCGTAAGGACGTTCCCCGAGATCTGCCATGGAGGAGCACTGACCTTGAGCGCTGCAGGGGAGTTGGTAGCGTTGTCAACTCATGGCAGAGCACTTCTCCGACAACTAATTATTCGGGATTTTTCAAGATGTGTGATAGCGTCGAGGGCGCACGACCAGTTGAGATTTACGGCTCAAACGTCACCAACAGCACTACACCTCCATTCCGCAACATCACAACTATCCCCGCTACAGGGGTGGGTCTGGAAAAGGCCCTCCCAAATTTCGCGCTGTGGTTCAAGAACGAGTATCTCCCGGATAGTAAGTCTGCCGCGTGATCTCAGCACCAACCACATGTTGCTGACTTTAAGCAGCCTGCAGTAGTTATAAGTATCGTGACTGGAACGATACATTCAACACGCTCTGCTTCGACTCGTATAATACTTCAAGCGTGGCATTCCACGACTATGCGGTAAACAACACCATTAACAGGCAGTGGTTCTGGATGTTGTGCAACGAACCGCTTGCATATTGGCAAGTGTAAGCAATACTTCCTTCGGGTGCTTCCGTTGGTGAGATTCTTAGCGTGCGTGAGACGTGAGACGTGAGATGTCACGTTGGACAAAATGGCTTAAGAGGCTTCCGCCAAGTGGCTCAACAGCTTAGCCCCCACGATTAATCATGGTGACGCTACTACCGAGAGCCAACCTTACCTAGACCTCTGTGTTCACTAATACCGCCACCACCTATCTCTCTGATCACGCACTCCTCCAAGGCATAGTGGAGCGATAATTGTGTGACTGACGTTGTGCGCAGGAGCTCCCCGAAGGACCAACCCACCTTCATTCCCCGCCACGTCGGCCCCGAGTACTACCAGCGGCAGTGCGACCTATTCTTCCCGAAACAGGGCGACGCTACGTATGGCTCGGCCAAGGGCAAGACCACCGACATGCTCAACTCTGTAACAGAAGGCTGGGACCTGGCAAACACAACAAGGCTCATTTGGATCAATGGGTAAGAGCAGGATTCCGAGCTTGCTATTCTTGTCCGCGGCTTGAAGCTAACTGACCTGTGTGCACCAGCGAGTACGACCCGTGGCGCTCTGCCTCTGTGTCAAGTGAACTCCGTCCCGGGGGACCAATGCAGAGCACACCCGAAGTACCCGTGTATCTTCTCAAGGATGCGGTCCACTGCGACGACTTGACGGTCAGGGCCGGAGATGCCAACGCAGGCATCAAGAAGGCGCAGACGGAGATGATCCAGATTATGCAAAAGTGGGTCAGCGAGTTCTACGAAGGCAAACAAGGCACCAAAGGTCGTGCGTGGATTGGGTAGGTAGGTGCCTGATTGTGTCACCGCCCTGAATGTCGAGCGCCATTGAGATGTACATGTAGTTGAACAGCCGTGAACTCTATAATTACAAGAAACGTATCACCGATATGCGAGTTGGAGCCGCACTGGATAGCAAACAACGGGACAGATTGTGAGTCAAAGATGACAACTGCATCTAGAAACCCTTTTTGGAAAGTGGTGGGAGTCAAGTCCAAAACCGGCGGGCGTGATGGATGCTGTTTGATACAGCCGACGAAAAAAAACGTGTCGGAATTGCCGGAGTACATTTTTACACTTTTTGGAGGACAAGAAGGATCATATGCAACATTTGTCTGTCAAAATAGTTTTGGCTGCCGTGTTGCCTAACTAACTGCCTAACCTACCGGCACCTAAGGTAGCGATAAGGGGGGAAAGGAAAAAAAAAACACGAAAAAAACCGCGCGCCACTCGGGTGCATTTCCTCCCGCTGTCATGGAAAAAAGCCCCGACATCTATCTAACCAGACCCAAACCCGGTTCTGTGTAACCTAACCCATCTATTCTGTCTATCTGTCTGTCTGTCTGGCGCCGGAGTTTAGAGTACAGAGTATGCACTTTGCTGGGGCGCAGAGGAGGCACATCACTCGTTGCTCGGCAGTTTGCGAAAGAAAAAAAAAAAAGTCCAGTGGCGCTCATGTGGCGCCTTTAGGTTTACAATGCTAAGCCCTAAGGCACTGGGGAAAAGCACGGAGCTGAAAACTGTGAATCCCTTCATCGCATGAGATGAAAGAGCCGCAGCACAGAAGATTGGATGCGATGCAATAAGGCGCGGTATGGTTTGTGGTTTGCCAAACAAGAATCTAGCCAGGCAAACGATGCTGTGGTTTCCAAAAATGACTCGCCGTTTCCACATATGGTTTTGGCGCTTCTCCCATGTTTTACAACAAAGCCGTCAAATCCGAGAAGATTGTGTTTTTCTTGGATGGACGTTTCCTGTTGTCCACTCGTGAGTGCTGTCCTGGACGGTACGTGCCCAACCATCCTGTCGGGATCAGACACGGGATTCTATGCTATTACTGTGACGCCAAAGCCACGCGGAGTTCACATGCCAGCAAGCGCCTGTCTTGCAGCTAACAAACAGTTGAGGCGCGCCAACGGGTTTGAGGTCTTGGTACCATAACCCACGTGTACACGTGTTTGTATGTGTGTGTGTGTGTGAGGGTCGCCGTAAACAGGTCCGGGGTACGCGTACGGCCAACAAACAATCTTTGCCTTGGGGTAAATATTCTATTTGGGTTCTTTGCAGCTTCTATCGGCCATGGAGGTCGGCCGACAGTTCAGCTGAAACATGCTTCTGCAGAGCAAGATGACCTCAATGATGACAGGGGGCGGCGTGGCAGAAGAGAAGAGTGAGTGTGTAACCTGTGTTTCCACGGTTGAAGTTGGGCATTTTTAAACTCAATAAACCTAAAGGGGGAAGTCGGCGTCAGCAGAGGAAGAAGAACGAACGACATACATGGCGATTCCGGCGTCGACGTCGAATGCGAAGCACAAGGTCGATGGGAAAACAACCCGTCCGGTACTATCTTTGGGGGGAAAGCGGAAGCTTATACGCGGCGCAAAAGAGTCCTGCGATCCCCGGAGGGGGTACTATCGGTTTTTTGGTAGTGGTTGTCTGCGAAACGTGGTAGAAGATCGCTCGGACCGAGCACACCATGGCCAGCGATGCGAGACGCAAGGTACGGGGGGGGGGAGGGTTCCCAGCGGGGGCCATTTTGCCCACAAACATACGAATATTAGGTCGGCCAGTCCGGAAGTGAGTTGGGGGCCATGTTTCGTCACCTAAAAAAAATGACGAGTCGCCCAAAAAGGACACAAGCTTCGCAAAGGGACAAGTCGATGCAGAATTCTCCGCGTTGTTTCGTTCCTTCGCAGCAGGGAACAAGTGGTTGGGATGCATCACCAAAGTCGAACTTCAGACGGGCCGTCTCGTAATGTCCTCATCTGGGCAAAATGCAGAGTTGCCTTGCAGAATGCTGCCGTCTCTGTTGCGATGGGATATTTTTGGGCAAAATCGGCCGTCCCAAATCACGTGCGGGGCCGCGTATTGGCTGTCGGGGGGATTTAGCCCAGCTTTATGCCCCACTTTAACCCTCCAAGAATAACCCACACACGGGAGAGCGCCTTCCTTTTCCCACGAAGTGACGCTCCGTCGTCGGATTCACCACGCAAGAAACCTCCTCACCAAGCACTGATTAATGGGTTTGGCGAGATTTCCTGCGCCGCACAACCCGCTGTACTCGCCTGTTAGCCATACAACGCTGTCCTGCCAGAGCAGATTGAGACTCAATAGTCCCCTGCTGGGCTTTCAACAAGTCCGAAAACAGAGGTTGGAATTAGAGTGCATCGCGCTTATTTTGGACATGGGAGGGAGGGCGTTGGCTTGTTTGCTTGCTATTGCTCTCGGCAACCGCGACTGCTGGCGGTCATCGAGACGAAACAAGCCCGCATTCACAACCCTTGACAGCAACATAGATCTGGGTTCGATCAATCCGAGATAGTCACACAGAATCCAGGAATCTACAACGGCACTGGCGGCGTAAACCTTCTTCGAAATCGGCCCCCGAGAGTTCGACGCAGGCGCTAACGCAGACAAGCGCTGCAGAGGTGTGGCATTCGCGGGGACCCCATAGCGCGATCGGCCAGAGTGCGAGAGAGAGAGAGATGGCCTGGGCAGGCCTCATCGGCATCGGCGCTTATTCACTTATCGCAGGGGAGGTACACAGCCGTCCGGATTCGGCAAAGTCTGCCCTCCGGCCCCACGCCACCATCGGGCGTTGCAGATTCAATGCGACAGCGGGAGAGGCACAGGGCCCCGCACCACGTTCTCATTGGACCCCTGTACAACCCACCACCAAAAAGCCATGCATCATTGCATCAAGTCTTTGCATTCGCCCATTTGCGCCCAAAGCACCCGGACTTGCGGTTGTTTTTTTTTTGGAGGGGGGGGGGATTCACGTCCAGAAATCCCGGCGACCAGCAATGAACTTGTCGATCCCGCACAGACTTTTTTGACGGGCCTGTCCTGGGTTACGGAGTATGGTGCCAGCGCAGGCCCAGCACATGGAAGGCGCAGACTCTGGGAATTTCCTGTCCCGTGTCCTTCCGGGCGTGGCCCTTATGGACTGATTGGGCCTCGAGGTCGGGTCTCCCTCTCACTGCCGCTCTCCAAAAGTAAAATGTCATGCGACGGAAACTCTTGTGCTGCTGGCAATCTGAAGTCTACGTCTCAATATGGTGCCTTCTAGCATGACAGCTATTCTTGCTGTTGCGTATTAACTAATTCGCTCTGCAGACATCCGAACGGCAGGATAGGGTCGAGAAATGACCTCCAAGGTGCCATCAGAGCAGGCACTGGGTCGAGACCCCCCTGTCGACCACTTAACCCGGAAGTTAATATGCATCGCCCGCCATTTGGGACGTACCGCGTCTGCAAAAATATACCACCCATGGCTCAACCCACCCCTGTCAATGTTTACTCAGGCCCCGTCAAACAGGTGCGACGCTGCGCAGTCAGCCAAACGAAGGCCTCCCCCTCATCGCGCTTCTCGCCTGCCCTTTCTCCCTCCAAAGGCGTCAGATAGCCGAGAGACGCCCAGGCGCCCCGTTCTGCTGCACCTGCCACGCCTTTACCCCGGTCATCCAGTTCCACCTTGCGTCTCTATTTCGGGATGTTCCTCCATCGATGTCGGCCCACCCTCCGAGAAAGCTCTTGGCGTCGTGTCCAATATTTCTCCCTTCACCAGCAGATATATTCTTCTGGTCCTCGGCATGTTGGCTGCACGACTCTGGCACTGCTATCATCAACACCACCTTAACGGTTGGAGATACGTGCCCCTTTCTTTTTGTTTGTCTGTGTGATCTACATCCCACGCCGGTGTCGAGCATCTTCGCTCGTTCCCTAATTCGGTTCGCCTTTCCTATCCAGCATTAATTATCCCGGTATAAAGACACGGCGTCGATCAGTCTCTCCCGTCTCTCTTCACTTGGCATCACGACTTCACCAATATCAAGACACGACAAGTTCATACATTACGTGGTCAACCCTTCGCTCTAGTCTGTGCACTCTCCCGTCTGAACTATCACCAACCACACAGCAGCGCCCGGTAAGTGCCTTGACCTTGGCAAGACATCATCGACTAACATAGTCTCAGGACACACGTCTGGCACGCCCGCCACCATGTCAGCACTGTTCAGAAACCTCTCCCACCGTCGGCACTCGGCCAGAGCCGCATCACCCTCGCCCACTCAGCCCGGTCACTGGTCCGAGTTCCGAGACTGGCAAGCTCATCAAGCAGCCCTTCCTCATCCCGAGCCCAGGCCACTCCCCAATGTCGAGGACCTAACCGACTGCGAGTCCGATGTATCAGAAGACTCCGACATTACACGACCAACAAGGGCTTTCTTCCTCGGTATTAGGGCTAGTCGGCTCATCACACCCCGGGACCTCGAGGAAGGTGGCCGCCTCTCACAGATGGGCGCCCAGATGGGTTCCCAACTGGCATCGCAAATGTCCCGCAATGTATCCTCGGAGACACTCGTTGTCGAGGACGATCTCGTCTACGACGAGAAGGAGAAGTCCAACTTGAAGGCCAAGTCACGGGTCCTCCTTCCCGAGACTGACCCCTTCGAGTACCACGGCCTGGACCGCTCCCCACTCCCACCCAAGAACGGATCCCGGTTGTACCGCTACCTGCGGTGGAACTTTGGGTCCGTCTACCGTCGCATCTTCTGTCTTTCCTTCTTCGGTAACATGTTCGCGCTCGCTTACCTCGTCATCGACTCGTTCGTCAAGGGTGAGCGCATGATCACATATCAGCAGGCCGGTCTCGCCGTCACGGCCAACATCCTCGCCGTCATGCTTGTCCGCAACGAGCACATTGTCAACGCCATGTTCTGGGTCTTTGGCACCTGGGCTAACCGTCTTCCGTACTGGGCTCGCAAGCTCGTCGCCAAGGTGTACTCTTATGGTGGCATCCACAGCGGTTGTGCTGTCGCCGGCACCTTCTGGTACATCGCCTTCCTCATCCTCCTTACCATCGAGCTCCAGGCCAAGGGCACTCTGTCCGTAGTGAACAGCTGGATCTATTTCGTCAGCTACTTCATCGTCTTTCTGCTGATCTCCATGTGTGTTTCGGCATACCCTCGCATCCGCGTCCTGATGCACAACTGGTTCGAGGGTATCCACCGCTACATGGGTTGGCTTGCTGTCCTCCTCTTCTGGACCCAGAACGTGCTCCTTGCCATCGATGCCAGCGGCAGCACCAATTCCACTATTGGGCAGATCCTCCTGGCCTCGCCCAACTTTTGGATGCTCGTCGTCATCACCCTCCTCGTCATCTACCCCTGGACTCGCATGAGACTTCGCGATGTCGAGGCTGAGGTCCTCTCAGAACATTGCGTGAAGCTCAACTTCAACTACCGCGATGTCCACTATGGCCAGGCCATCCGCCTTACTGATGCCCCTCTCAGTGAGACACATGCCTTTGGCGTCATCCCCCACCCGCCCGCACCCAAGCCCGTGACCCACTGCGCCGGCTGTAACTGCAACCGCCACCAGTCGGAACCCATGATGAGCTCGGCTCTTTCGTCCGCCTCCACCAGCCCGGCCCTGTCCTCCACCAGCAGCGGCATGTTTGAGAAGTTCAGCCACCGCAGCAGCGCCAAGGTTTCTATCCCTGAAGTCAAGGCCAAGCTCCTCCAGCCTGCCGAGCCTGAAGCCACCGCCCCCACCGGCCTCTCCCACGCTGGCGACCGCGGCTTCTCTGTCATCGTCTCCAACGCTGGCGACTGGACCAAGAAGATCATCCGCGACCCGCCCAAGAAGATCTACACGCGTGGCACCCCGCAATTCGGCGTCATGCGCGTTGCCGGTCTCTTTGAGCCCTGCATCATCATCGCCACCGGCTCTGGTATCGCCCCCTGCCTCAGCTTGTTTGTGCAAAAGCCCGACCACCCCGTCCGCATCATCTGGTCGACCAAGGCACCGCTTGAGACGTACGGCCAATCCGTCCTTGACCTGCTCTACAAGACTGACCCGCGCGCTATCATTATCGATACCAGCAAGGGCGCGAACAAGCGGCCGGATCTGGTAAAGATTGCGTATCGCGTCTGGGAGCAGAGCAAGACGGAGACGGCGGCGGATTATCCGTCGCTGGAGGGCAAGCGGAATACCAGTGGTCGCGAAAAGGGAGTGGGCCAGTGTGAGGCAGTGGTGATTATTTCGAACCAAAAGGTTACGAAGAAGGTGGTTTACGGACTGGAGAGTCGTGGCGTGCCGACATATGGTGCCATTTTTGACTCATAGTTGTCTCTTTTTTTTTTGGGTTATGATGGTAATTCAAGCGTGGTGTTTGGATTGTAATATGGCTTTACAACTGGGATGCTTTTTGGATAGGTACCTAAGGTCTGGCATGGCCTTTGTGCCTTTTTAGGGAGGAAAACCTGTTTTTCACCAATCCACCATGGCGGTTTTATTTGGGGAGTTTTCACTTCTTGTATTTACTTTTTTTTTGTGTGTGCTTCGGGTTGCGGAACTGGGAAGGACTTTTTGGGTTTCTTTCTTCAGATTTCTTCACGCACTCGTTTTTTAAGCAATTGGCCATGGTGGGAGGTTTACACAAACGGGAAGATGGAAGATGGGATTCTTAGAAAACAGGACACTCGCTAGATACCATTGTAGAAGAAGCGAACTGAATCTCATGATAATTGTCATAACCTTTTTCCCCCGGCTTTTTGAGAGGCCAAGTTGGGATCGACGCTTTCCAACCATTTGGGACTGGAGACAGCTGAAGATTGATGCTTTCTGACCATTTGGGACAGGAGACAAGTGAAGTGAAGATGGGTGGTAACATTGGGACCTCCAAGGCAACATGAAGCGGGATGAAGACTCCAAATTTAGTGTTTGCCAACGTCTGTGCGGACTGCACAGGACAGCAGCAGATAGGCAGATAGGTGCCTACCTGCAGTCATACGAGAATCTAGAATACATAAAGTGTGTAGGTCCCCGAATGTGCAACCTCCCCCTCCATCAGTCTAAGTCCCCGCTGACTTCATCAAAACCGGTCAACTGTACCTGCGCTGCTGCTGCTGCAGACTGCAGACTCATCTATCCTTTTTGTCATTCTGACAATTTCCCACCAGCCTGCCGGCAAGTGCCGCATCCATCCATCCATCCGACATAATTACCCTTATTTTTGCCTCCCCTCCCTTCTTTACCTCTTTAATGTGGGTTAAATTCCCAAGTTGTCGAGGCAGATTTCATTTTCATTTTGCCCCGTTGGAGTCGGGGTCTCGGTCCTTGGTGTTTACCGTACCCGTGCCCCGCCGTATCGCTGCAGATCATCAATTGGATGGGCAGATCCAAATGCAACGAAATCGAATCGAATCGATATTAACACACACTCGTCACAGCAGCACAGGATCTGGGGTTGGGTAAATTTACCCACCATCTCTTTTTTTTCTTCTCTTGTGGTACACATAACCGGTCAATTAACCCACCGTTCCATCCCCACATGTGCACCCTTCTTCCCTTTGCCGAAGACTGGAGATGGAGGGAGGGGGGATGGGGATGGAAGTAGGCATGCGGCGTGGTTGTATGCGTGTGTGTGTGTGTGTGGGTAAAAGCAACTTTCCAGACAGGGGTTAGTGCGTGAAAAAATCTGACAAGTCGTCTAAATTTGGGGGCCCCCCCAGGGCCTGGGGGGTTAAATCGATCGCCAAGCCTTTTTTGGGATCACCACACAAGAGGGGAAAAGTGGTGTCTGCGCCACACCGCGCCGTATTCCCGCAATCCGGGGAATGGCAGATCCGGGCGCTTCCCCTTCCCTCCCGCGGCGACTAATACGGGCCGGTTTGGGGAGAGGGAGGACATCGGCAGGGGAAAAGGAGGGAGTGAGCTAGCTGAGTGGCGTACGTGGGTCGACGGCGTGGGTTTGGTGATTTCATGGGTTTATTTTCTGATTCATTTGCGCGACCTGTAGGACAGTAGAGGAGAGGATGTAGAGTTGTGTTTGCGTCCTGGGTTGACAGATTGTTTGTTTGCATTGGGCGAGGTTAAGGCTGTGCTTAATGCTTGAATGTCGATTCCATATTTTCGATGCGCCGTCAACTGAACAAGAATTAACCCGAGTGCAGCAATGCTGAAAGTGAGTTATCCACTTCTACTTCGCTGTTCCTGTTTGTATTCAAGTTTGACGTCTGTCTCTTAGGTGCCCTACCCAGTTAACGCACCTCCATTGTCTAAATAACTGAAGACAGGGGGTGCGAAATAAACGCCCCAGGTGTCTTTTAACCACGTCGAAGTAAGCGTTCAGTTTACCGGGATTTCAATGACAGCCGTCTCCAATTGAACACCAATCCAGACTGACCGAAACATGGAGTATAATGGTACTAAATTCAGCAGAGGAGTTGTATTGCTTCTGATGTCTCTGAAATCCATGTATTGTACGCACCATTAAATCCTCGTGTGTGCACATGTGAACCACACTGAGCACGTGCGGAAACTTGGGAAATGGTCGCAAGGCTCTACAAAATAATACCGCTTTCCTTTTGAGCTTCTCTGCCGCGACCACCCAATCTCTCCAGCGACCACCCCATCCACGTATAGCCCTAACCCGACAACGGCATTGAAATTACCGCGTTTCCCATACAAAACGGGCCCCCGTCAATACAAGTACCAGGACAGCGTACTGCCATCGCCATCAATCGGCACAGGTACACTGCGCGTCCTACTCACTGCATTGCAATCGCCTCGTTTCCCAAACAAAATAGCACCTTGCTGATGCGGTCGACGGGTCGGCAAATGCTACGCGCTACGCAGCGATTGTGGTGCACTTGATTGACTTGTGGTGTTGTTACGCTGCGCAGCTGAACGATATGTCATTGAAATTTCAGGATTTACCGTCGGGTTAGGGTTATGGTCGCTGTAAAGTTTGGGGTGGTCGCGGCAGAGAAGCTCTTCCTTTTTGTAAACCTCCCGAGACCGATTGCTGATAGCTGCCTATGGTGCCACCCGAGGGGTATACTATAGTATAGTGATGGTAAAAGGCTGGGTGTTATTGGGTTTCTTAGCGGTTCTGTGTGACTGTTACTGCGGCCTAGATACTGGAGTGTGGGCTAGTAATTGCGCCCTCATCTATCCACCGTGCCTTCCCTAGGCCCAACACATCTCTGCGACCAATCAACTCTGAAGTGTGGCAAGCGCAGTCCTGGTTGGGGCTGTGCCATGCATTTTTTTTGCTGCAAGGCCAACTGGCGGGCTTTCTCCGCACTTTACTTTTTGACCGCAGATTCTCTTTCCGGCGGACAGGCTCAACTCTTTCTGACATCAATCTCGAAATTTGATCGCATCTTTGCGTCATGTTCAGCGTGTCTCGTCCTGTTTTCTTGACAAATTGAGTCGGGTTCAAAATGGAGCCCCTCTCCGCAATCGCATCCGTCATAACCGTTGCCCAAGCCCTAGGCGTCGGGGTCGGGGCTCTGAGAACATTATCAAACAGCTCAGATGAGTTCAACGACATGGTTGCCGAGTTGTCCAAGCTAAAGAGCTGCATGGACCAGCTTTGCTCTACCATCAACAAGGTTGACGATCCACGACTCTCTCTCCCTGCAGAAGTTTTCGCGCGGCTTGATGCTATGCGATTGGAACTTGGCCAGATCCTCAACGCCACAAGGGAAATCGAAACTCGGCTACTTGGAAAGTCGGCTCCCGGGCGGAAGGAGGTAAAAGTTTCGGTTATTAACTGGCAGCGGGAGCGTCGCAAGGCTATCAAGCTGAGAGATCGCGCAAAGCGTTGTCGCGAGGATTTGACGGTTTGTCTCGGCTTGCTCGGGGTGTCAGAGCAGTATGTTTTCTGGACTCCCTACCTTGCCTAGGAGTTGTTCTATTCTGTCAATGCTGATTTGACTATCATTATCTAGTTTCCACCAACGAAAGATTGGCATGGAATTAGTGGCTGCATCACACAATAACCGGGTCTTGATGCAATCCCTCATGACACGATTCGATAGCCTCGAGGCGCGCTTGATTATGCCCGAGTCAACACCAACAAATTCTTTGGTTGCTTACTCCAACGCTTTGACAAAGATTTCGGGTCAATATGGCCAAAATGAAGGCTTGACCCAGGCTGGATCACCGGTATCTGGTCTGTCAACATTTCGGCGATCCTGTCCGAGATATTGCCGATGCAAATGCCATCTCACCCAAATGTCAATCGTCAGCTCCCCCTACTGGATGAAGACGATTACCGGTCTTTTAGTAGCCGAATACAGCACTGGGGATCTCTGCGACGACGACACGAATACCTGCCAACAAAAAGGGCCCCATAACTCCTCTTTACGTCTCGGCTATTCATTTCCACCGTGGCTGCTGCCTCGTGCCGTAATCTTGTCCGCCAGCTGGGGCTCGTTACGAAACTCGGGCGCCTCGCTACATCTTTCCGTGCCGAGAATCCACCAGCCCTATGGCATTGCGCGGGCCATCAACGAGGGGAAACTGGATTACTTTAGGGAGAAGTTTGCCACGGGAGAACTCCTGCCCACGGATGTTGGCGAGAACGGTGTTGGTTATTTCGCGGTAAGCTTGTGGCAATCAAACTCAGGCCTGGGTTTTATGCTAACCAGAAGAATTATACAATGAGTTATAGGTCCTGATGGGATTGATCAGCGGTCCCCGGCATTTTCTACTTGCTGAGCTTTTTCTTAGTGTTGGCTTTTGTTCGTCGTTTCGTGGCCTGGCAGGTCGGTAAGTCTTTTTTTTCCTCTCCTTTTTTACCTTCTTCTTTTTTTCTCGTTGTCGAGACTGGACAGAACAATTTAACAGTGTCACATGTAGAACCCCATCTCACATGGCCAAGTTGACTCTGATGAGTTCTCGTGGCTTTTCTGCCCGAACCGCGGAGGAGACTCGGATTCTCGAGCGAATCGCCTCCTTAGACAAAGAGGATGATTCGCCGTTAGGCTTATCAACTCCCATTCGTGACGCCGTACTAGGAATCGGGGACATTTCTCTGGAAAACACAATCACCAGTGATCCATCGCAGATAAATCTCCTCGACTCCATGGGGCGGGCGCCTCTTCATTGGGCCTCGGTTTTGGGACATGCTGATCAAGCTACCACTCTACTTAAAAATGGCGCCGATATACATCTCCGGTCAAACCACGACCAGACAGCACTTGATTTGGCGACAAAATATGACCAGGTGACTCTTATCTCTCTCCTCGTGAAACACGGGGCAGCCGTGGACGCGAGAGGGGCTCATGGCTGCACGCCTCTTTTCTGTAGCCGATCCGCCGACGCTGTCAAGATTCTCCTCGCTGCCGGTGCGAACCCGAATCAAACTGCCCGGATTGGCGAAACCGCTTTACATCACCTCGCCTTTCGACCTACTGCTGCCTGGGAGGGAAGCAACAACAACCAAAACGAATCCCAAAAAGAAATATTGGGCGCCATGGCGGTGCTGGTGAAAGCCGGCGTGGACTATAACCTCCCCAGTAGAGATGGCGACACACCGATCATCATGGCGAGTTATGCGGGGAATCTCCACGCTATTCGTTATCTCTGGTCTATTGGCGCCGATGTTACCGCGATAGATAAGTTCGGACGTACAATGCTTCACCATACCGTGATTCATTACGGCCATCAACAGCTTCAGCTTCTACGGGAACTTGGTCTCTGCGGAATAAATCCCGATGAAAATACCTCCCTTGGGGCATCATCCGTGGTGCGGGAATTCCAAGATAGGATGCACTCGCCCTGGTTTGACGGACAACGCCGGGTGACGCAGCGGGATGTTTTTAGCTTTTACGCGTTATTGACGGAACTTCGCCAGAGGAACTGGGAGGCGGGTTTATTCTTGGATTTTAAAGCCGCGTTGGAAGCCCAGGGGTGGGTGCAAAGGATACGAAAATGGCTGGGTTGGCAATGGCAGATGTTATACGATAGTCCCAGAGATTATGGTGAAAAAGCCTGGGATTTGAATAGGGATTCGTATCCGCATGATTACCCGGAGGATGGCGAAGACTGGACGAGCTACGACCTGCCTCTTTTCTTTGGAGAGGTGAGTGTGGGTAGGGATTTGTGTTGTGACACAGAAGAGGAGGATGAGGACGAGTTCTTTGATGCTGTGTCAGATTAGCGTATTCAGTATCATTCTTTTTCTGGATATAGCTCAAACCGTTCGATACACTTCCATGTGGTAATTAATACTTTAATATAACACACTTATTTTACATGACACACAATACAAAACAACTCTCGGTACCGTGCAACGTGAACTCTGGCACAGTGATACACAATGGCTTAACGCCATCCCGCATCAAAAACCTCAAAACATCATACTTCCCAAACTCCCCAGTGCCAACCCCCCCATAATCGGCGCCAACAAAAACCCCCTATTCATCCCATATCCCATCGGGCCCATCCTCATCATCGTTGGCCGTCCATACGCTACCCCCGGCGGTCCCCACATTCCCCCACCACCAACGCTATACCCTCCATACATGTCTTCCCCAGGTCTAATATACCTCCCTTCCGGACCTGGTCTCATCCCACTGCGATATTCCACCTCACTCAACCAGGGACTTAGTCTCTTTATTCCCGTTACCCCAGGATATCCTCTGTGTCCATGTGAAAATCCAGACCCCGCCAACGGCTCAATATAAACATTCCTTCCCTGGGTATCTTTCCCCAGTAGTTGCGGTCGACCGCTCATCATAGCTTCACTAAACGCGTTGCGAAACGCCAGATGCTGCGCGTACATTTCTTGTTCTGCGCGATCGCGACGGGTCCGTTCTTCCACGCGCTGAGCGTGCGTTGTCCCGGTGAGTTTGTCTTTTAGTTTCTGTCCTAGACCACCACCACTACCACTACCATCTCGGCGGTGATCGGTTCGTGTTTGACCATCACTATGGCTGGCGTCTTCATCCGTTGATAAATCATGATTATCGGCCTGGTGGGAGAGGTGGAATTGATCAATCGTTCCCAGGAGACGAGCGCGTTCATTCGGACTTAGCGAGTGTAAAAAGGTTTCGTCGTCGTACGGATGATGCCAGATGGAACGGGGTGGGTTGGCAGTGGTATCGACGAAGAATTGATGTTGTGTCGCCGGATCAAGTTGCCGGATCCAACCCGGTGGGAGAGGACGAAGCTCATCTTCCATGCTCCGACGCGCGCGGAGGGGGATAGTACTTCTTCGTGTGGGTCGGGAAGATGTTGGAGGAGGATCCGAATCATGGCCTGTGGTCGCTTGTTCGTAAGACGGCGGGGGATCATTTGGTGTAGACATGATGTTTTTCTTCTTTTTTTTAATACTCCGACAGAGAAATTGGAAAACTGAAAATTGAAGATTGAAAATTGCATGGTGTTGAATGGTTCGGTGAGGATATGGTGAGCGAGTGACGCTGTTCTGCGTCATTGTGGGTCGCTGTGTGACATCATCGAGAACGACCAGCACTCACTCTAACCAGTCAGCCAGTCAGCGACGTGCAATTCGCATCTCTAGTATTCAAGGCCCATCCTGCGACTAGTAGGAATTTGTTGGTTCAAGCTGACTTGTAGAATTCTAGACCGCAATTTGCTTTGCTCCTTCGACAGCCATCATCAAACTCTTGGCGCCTCGTTTCCTATCCGCTCACGCCTTGCTTCTTCTGCCAACCGTTCAAATTCTTAGCCGGCAACATCTGGGCCAAAATTTCTTTCTCGCCGCATCACCCTGAACTGCATCCACTTATTAGAAAGTCGGTCTGCGCGATTCACCGGAACGATACCCGATGCTTTCTCTGCCGCAAGCTTCCTTCCGACTGGACCCCCACCGTTACTAGGATCGGCATCTTTCCCGAATCCCACCTGCAGTCGCGTCCGTCCAGTTGCCCACCAAATCTACACGTGTATAATCCAGGTTCCACAACACACGTCTCGTATCGCGCATCCGGCGTTAACTCCGGACGCGCACTTCTACCTAGGTACTTGTTGATTGATGATCACTATTCTGCAGTCTGCATTCTGCCTGTGCCTTACTGAGGATGGTCCCCCCCACCCGGGATCAAATGAGTTCGGCAAGGCAGTCGGTAACGGTAATCGGTAATTGCCAGTCTACGAAAAATCTGGAGCCATGTCTGCTAATATGAAACGACGTCTGATTGGTCAGTCGGTCGGCCGGCTTGCCGGTCATCACGACCTTCCCTCCCTTCCTCCCCCCACGAACAAGGAGAGATTATTAGTGTTGGCTGCTTCCAAGCTCTTGTCGGTGGAGAATCATGTAACGCATATAACGACTCACGTCAGCTTTACTGTTTAAAAAAAAAAAAAAACCTGTTCTTTCAGTTTCTTGCTGCTGCTGGCTGGCGACTCTTGCTTCTTCACTGATTGTTTATTCATCATGGATATCTCGGGGAATCAGTTCAACTTGAAGGGCATTG
>Ga0247765_1000100_pt1 | contig 65810 bp, 69 predicted proteins | sample UWRJL106311C6_FD_179949 | JGI IMG/M metagenome (GOLD analysis project Ga0247765, IMG submission 179949) | Plant litter microbial communities from Arlington Agricultural Research Station in Wisconsin, United States - UWRJ-L106-311C-6 | ecosystem: Environmental > Terrestrial > Plant litter >... | reverse complement strand
TTTTTGGGGGGTGGAGTAGAAAAAAAAAAAAGAAAAGAAAAAAAAAGAGAAGAAAAAAAGGGATCTGCAGTAGCCCGTTCGATGATGGGCAATGATGATGGGGAAGAGAAGGTTAGAGGGGGAAACGCAGGCGAAGAAGAACATTCAGGGCGACTCTTCCGTGGCTCAGACAACCCGCCGTAACTGCCGGCGAACATAAACAGGTTACAGACGGGAGGTGGCCCCGGTGCAGATCACCCCCATTTTCTGCTCTGCGTCGTACACGCCAGCGCGTAGCCCCACCCCCAACCCAACCCAACAACTGACTTGCTCGGGTCATCTAGGTACCTAACCTAGGTAGGTATGCAGGTCAAATATTTAAGATCGCGCTGGTCGGCACACCCACCCCGGCCAGCCCGCTGGGCGTCGCGGCTTTATCATATCCTCAACTTCACAAAATTTCATAAACTAAGCGGTACGGTTTGAGCAGGATCACTCTGATTGGCGTGGTATGGGCTTGCGGCTGAACATGTCACTATGCGACTCGACATTTGGCCCTCGGATCGACCCTGCATGTCGCGTCTTCGACTTCACTCTCTACTTTGAGGATCTGTTCCTGGCTGGCCTCCCTGCCGCTGCCTTTCTTCTGCTGCTTCCCGTGCCACTCTACACCCTCGGAAAAAGCCCAAATGTGGTGAAGCGGTCCAGGCTCCTTGCCTTCAAAGTGGTACGGCATACCTTATTTCGTCTTGGTCCGGCATTAACCAAGATTCATGACTGTTCTTAGGCCGTCTTCCTCGGCCTTGCGACATGCCAGACGGCCTTTCTCGTCTTGAGACTCCGGCATTCGGACTTACAGACAAGGTTGTCCTTAGCAGCAGACTCGCTCGGTCTCGCTGCTGTCATCGGAGCGGGATGGCTGTCATGGCTCCAGCACAACCGCTCCATACAAACCTCAACTTTGCTTGCTGTCCTCTTGGCCGCCCTGTCGCTGGTCGGCATTGCCCGCGTTAGGACTCTCTGGCTTATCCTAGGTGCCTCGGGCGGTGCTGCGATGACCCTGACCCTTGGTCTTGCCCTAACGCTCTGCGCTTTGCTGTTGGAGTCTCTGGGCAAGGGCAAGTGTCTACGATCACCAGGGAAATTCGCAGGCTCGGGCCCAGAGCCCTTCACTGGCTTTTGGAACCGCGTCGGATTTGCCTGGCTCATCACCACTCTGCGACTAGGTTACCAGAAAATACTTTCCGTTGACGACCTTCCAGCTCTCGACTATCGACTTGGGAGTCACGGCTTGCATCGTAAGCTGGAAACTACATGGGACAAGTGTATATCTCACCGTGGCATAGAGTTGCGGCATTGCTTATTTGCGCCTCTTAGACGAAAAGAAGACGAAGCATAGCCTCTTCATGGCTTGCTTCCAAGCCTACATCAACCCTTTCCTGGGCGCCGTAATACCCCGGCTGTGCCTCACCGGCTTCACGTTTGCGCAGCCCTTCATGATCAACAGCCTGATTCGTTTTGTTGAGAACCCGCACGCCTCGGGCGAGCTCGGTAGGGCAATGATAGGGGGCTACGCCCTCGTTTACATTGGTATGGCCGTAGGTCACACCTTCATACCGACTGCACTAGCGAATCAAACATGGTGAATCTGGCTGCTGATATAGCTCGTCGCAGGCCTCAACAGCTTTATATTGGTACCAGACATTCCGATTCCTTGTTCGCGTCAGAGGGGGATTGATTTCCCTCGTCTACCAACACACTGTTCAGACCCGAGAAGTGGACCTTGGTGACATAAACGGGCTCACCTTGATGGGAGCCGACGTAGAGCGCATCATTTTAGGCCTCAGATCAATACATGAAGTCTGGGCATCCTTGGTAGATATCTCCATTGCCATCTACCTCCTCGAGAAGCAGGTGTATGTGGCGTGCCTTGTCCCCGGCCTTCTCACACTAGGTGAGTGAGACGCAAACTGCGTTGCCCCTGGGAAAATAACATGAGCTAAAGCATGGGAATTAGTCTTTGTATTGGCAACGTTCCGGCTGTCCGCATGGGCCAAGTCTTCGCAGAGACTCTGGGTTGAAAAGGTGGAGGAGCGCTTGGTCACCACGTCCAACATGCTAAAAGACATAAGAGCGGTTAAGATGCTCGGAGTCGGCGACAGAATGTTTGATATCATTAGTCGGTTCCGGCAAGTTGAAATCACCAAGTCTAAGAAGTTTCGCAAAATCCTCGTTGCCGAGATATTTCTCTGTAAGATTGACTGGCTTCTTCGTGTAACAGACTTCTTCTATCAATGAATTTCATGGGCTAACGATATGTGTTTTCATCTAGCCAACTCGCCGTCTATATTGGCCCCTGTCGTAACCCTTGGCGTCGTCGTCGCCATGGCTGCAGCTCAAAATGATAGTTCAATTCTAGCGGCCCAAGCCTTCACTTCCCTATCGCTGATCGCCCTACTGACCGTACCAGCTTTGACGTTTATTCAAGCAATCCCATCCATGATACAATGTCTCGGTTGTTTCGACCGCATCCAGGAGTACTGCTGCCGTCAATCCGCCAGCGCCCATTGGGCAGACGAACTTGACCAGGTGCAGAGAGAACCGCCAGGAGGAGAAGCTGGTGCGGGCCCCATGATAGAGCTACAGGCTTGCGGCGGACAAACAGGGACGAGCGACAGACAAATGCCGTCACATTTGTCGCTTATTACCTTTCGCGGCCAGAGTTTTGGATGGACCAAGTCGGGGCCTGCCGTCCTCAAGTCTCTTGATGGGCATATCAAGGCAAACAGAATCACGGCCGTCCTTGGCCCTTCTGGGAGCGGCAAATCCACCTTGCTCGAAAGCATGCTGGGAGAGACTCGTGACCTCGGCGGTTGGACCGAGAAAAACTTCACAACCGCGGCTTACTGCGCACAGGCACCTTGGTTAACAAATAGTACCATACGCGAAAACATCACCGGGGGTCCGCTGGCACCAGCATTGGATGAAAAGTGGTACGCCTCGGTGTTGTTGGCCTGCGGGCTGGAAATGGACCTCGCCAACCTCGGCCAAGGCGATCGGACCCTGGTAGGAGACAATGGGAACAAACTAAGCGGCGGCCAAAAGCAGCGCATAGTGAGTGAAATTGGACTGGCCTTTCTTTTTTTTTTCTTGCGTTTCACTCCTAGTCTCCTCACTATGCTTGGATGCTGGCATTGCTGACACTGGATATGGTAGTCCCTGGCACGCGCAGTCTATTCGCGGCATCCGGTGATCTTGCTAGATGATGTCTTCAGTGGTGTTGACGGTCGCAATGTTGCGTTGATATCACAACGCTTGCTCGGACCACATGGGATTCTGCGCCGGAATCGGAACACAGTGGTTATCGTGACACACTCATGTAGGTTGATTAACGTCATTGTCGTCGAGAGCTTCCAAGTTGACAGCCTGATTCAGCCTTACTTGTCTCACTCGCAGACGACATCCTCGTCCTCGAGAATGGAAGGATATTAGAGCACGGCAGCCTGGAATTGATAAGGAGTGCCGGCCGATATGTTGTTGACAGCCTCAACGAAGAGCAGTCATCCGAAGTGGATGTGCCACCACGTGCAGCCTCAGACCCCCCCTTGGACAGCCCGGCTCCGACAGAACCATGCCCCGAGGCAGCTGAAATCGCTTTAACTGCGTTGGCCCAAGAAAGAGCAGACTTGAGACGCCAGACTGGCGACATGTCGGTTTATCGGTACTATTCTAAGGCTGCAGGTCATGGCACAGTGCTTGTCTTCCTCGCGCTGATGATGGCGTGGACTTGCTGTACCGAATTCTCTAGTGAGCGCTAATGAGCAAAACCCTAGTCCTGAAAGCTTATACTGATCTTCCCGCGTCGCCAGTTGTCTGGGTAGATTGGTGGTCATCCGCGAATGCAGACGACCCCGATCACAACAACAAAGATGGCATGTACCTTGGGGTCTACGCTGCTCTCGGTATCGCCTCGCCCGCTTTCATGACCGCTGCTTGCTGGTGCGCCGTCTCTCGAACCCTCTTAGCCACCAGACAGTCAGTCAGTCATCACTGACAAACTTAGGCAGGTTCCTGTTTATCAACGTCATATCCAACTCGGCCAAACACCTCCACAACGCCCTCCTGGGAACCATTACTCGGCAAGTCGCGGAGAATACACCTGCCTGACTTAATTCGCGCGAGTTGTCTAACATTTCTAGCTCAGAGCGTCGCTGCGCTTTTTTCACGAGACAGATCTAGGCTCCATAATGAATCGGTGAGTCGGTCTTCAACCCTCAATATCGGTTGCCTTGGCGTGCCTGGATCCATCGTTTTCACCTGGAAGGCACATATGGAGACTGATTCTATAACCTCAACAGCTTCAGTCAAGATATGGAACTGATTGGCATGGACCTCCCTCTGACGGCAATCAACTATGTTTCGGGTAAGATGGGGCCACCCGCTATAGCATTGCCAAACATTACGACTGAGTGCTGACAAACATGGGACTGGATGAAAGCCGCATTCGGCTGCGCCGGCAAGGTCATACTTTTAGCCATCTTCGCCAAGTATCTCGCTGTCACCCTGCCCTTTCTCGCCGGCAGCGTCTACATGATCCAGAAGTTCTACCTTCGCACCTCACGCCAGGTCAGGCTGCTGGACATTGAGGCCAAGGCACCGGTCTACCAGCTCTTTCTCGAGACCACAGGCGGAGCCAGCACCGTGCGCGCTTTCGGCTGGCAGCATCGGTTCGGGGTGGCGCTGCAGTCGCTGCTGGACCGGTCTCAGCGGCCCGTCTACATACTCTACTGCATCCAGCAGTGGCTCGCCCTCGTCCTCGACATGATCGTCGCTGTCCTGGCCGTCGTGCTAGTCGCCATCATCGTAACCTGGCGGCAATCGTTTGACCCGGGCGCTGTCGGTGTCGCCCTGGTCACGGTCATGACTTTCAACAAGACGCTGGCGTCGCTCATCAAGTTCTGGACAATGCTCGAAACGTCCATCAGGGCTGTTGGGCGCATCAAGACCTTTGTAGAAACCACAGCGCCAGAAGAGGAGGAACTGGGAATCTGCCGGACAGCACAAGCTATTCCTGCGAAATGGCCCGATTCCGGTGCGATTGAATTCGACAATGTCGTAGCTTCGTACAAGTACGTGTTTTTCCCAACCAACTTTTTGAAAATTACTAGCGCAACTAACTAACTACCACCTTTCCTAATATTACATTGATCACAGGCCAGGGGGTTCTCGTGTCCTGAAGCATGTATCACTGTTTATCAAGGCTGGCGAGAAGGTGGCCATCTGCGGCAGCTCGGGCAGCGGCAAGACATCGTTGATCCTGAGCCTCCTGCACATGATCAAATTCGAAGGTTCTGTCAAGATCGATGGGGCGGACATATCCCTCCTAGTACCCACCGACCTGCGCTCGCGGATCAACGTCGTGCCCCAGGAACCCTTCCTCATGCCGGGGTCGCTGCGATTCAACGTGGACCTATCCGGAACTGTTCCAGACGAGACAATCATGGCGGCGCTACAGAGGCTAAACCTATGGGACCGCGTCGCAAGCAGTGGTGGCCTCAGTTGTCCGAGGCCCTCGTCTTCATGGTCCGTCGGTGAGAAGCAGCTGCTCTGTTTGGCGAGAGCCATGGTCCGTAGGAGTGGGGTTTTGATTTTGGACGAGGCGACGAGCAGGTTTGTCGCCCCCCCCCCCGAGACGGCTGTTTTGGTATATTTGTGTGTGACTGACTAGGTACATATGACGAAAAACGCGTTTTAGTGTCGATCCTGTCACGGAATCCATCATGCAGGACGTTATAGAGACCGAGTTCTCTACGCAGACGATCCTCGCGGTAGTCCATCGTCTTAGGTACATTACGAGATTCGACAAGGTCGCCGTCCTACGGGGGGGTAGACTTGTGGAATACGACACCCCAGACGCACTCCTGGCGCGGCCTTCCATACTAGCTGATATGTACAAGGCTGGTGGGTATCAATGAGCGCGGTAGAAGGTAGAGCACATACATAAGTAGGTAGGTTCCTTTAGTAGGTAGAGGGGACCACTCAGAAGCGCAAGGATGGGCGGAATATGTGAGGGCACTCCCGCTGTGCGCAGTTAACCAAAAATTGGAATGTTGTCACCGTTCTCTGAATATTATTTAGTTTCACCGGCTTACCTCGCTCCTTTCAAACCCATGTGAAGGGCCTGGGAGAAACAGTTTGCTTTATACCAGAATACTACATACCTAGTTCAATCGCTGAGGGAAGTGAGCCTGACTGCACGGAAATCTAGGTAAATCTGCCTGGAAACCTACCATAGTTAGTATGGGGAAGAAAAAAAAAAAAAAAAACTTCACATGCCTACCTAGGTAAACTATTTCTAGAGTATAAATGAATGAGTGGCGATGGTACAAAATACAAGATCCCAAATTTCAATCTCTTAGGAACATACGAGGTACCGTGCTCCGGGATTTGTGTAACTGTACTCCGAGACCTTGTACTTCGTAAGTAAAATCAGGTGTTACAAGGTACGTGGGTAGGTAGTTAAGTACTTGCCCGATGGCCTGTGCTCCCTCAAGCAATTTTCGTACTCCGTGTTCGAGATTGCCAAGACTTGTCATCGCTCTGACGCAATGGCTTCATTCTTTTCACAAGGCTTATTTATTTGTCCTGATATTATCCGTACATGATAATGCGTATAACTCCTTGTCTTTGCTACTACAAGCAGGCGACGCGCTAAAACACCAAGGTTGCGCTCCCTTGTTCCGAATGAGGAAGGTCCATACCCCGACCACCGTTTCGTTTCGGCTGGTTTGCCGCCCGGTAGGTTCTCCGCAAGTGGCTGACGAGGCTGTAGTCAACAATTTAAAGCCGCCCCGCCACGCCACCGTTAATTCCTAAATGAGGGGCGTTTTTTTTTCTTTTTCCGTCCCACTACTTACTCACCATGTATACGTTTCGGGCAATTGTCAGCGTGCTCTTCGCCCAGGCATGTCTGTGTGTGTTGATACCACCGATCTATGAGCCTGGGATGAAGATTTTGGAGGGAGATGAGGATCTGGATACATGTCCGCCGAGCCTGTCGGCATTCTGTTGCTACTCACTTGACTATTCAGCGATGGAGGTTGAGTGCATAGGTAGGTGAGGTGGGAACATAACCCCTTGACACTCGGCCTGTGGATCGTCGAGCACGGCGGAACTGACGAGAGAACACATACCCAGGCCCTGGCAAGGTCGACAAGTTGAGTGACTGCCTGGAATATGAGCCGCGGCCCATGTGCTGCTGCGGTCATGGAAAGATTGAGAAATATCCATGGGTGAGTTTTACCACTTTTTGTTGATATTTGAATGAGCCGACGCTAAGTCCGAGTACCTACATGTAGATACCAAAGGAAATATCATGCGACAAAAATTGTCAGCTCCTTGACCGTACCATCAAAATCGAGGAGCTAGGATGGGATAACATACCTACGTAGGACTAGTCTGTCTGTCTGTCTGTCTGTCTGTCTGTCTGTCTGTCGAGCAAAAGGCGTATCGAATGACATTGAGCTGCTTGTCGGTGATTCCAGTTCGGGATTGGGGCATTGGCCGAACCCCAACACCCACTGAGGCCAAAAAAAAATGCTATAAAGCCGAGTTTTGGCCGCCGCCGCCCCAAGAAATGCTAATGCAGGAAATTGACCGACTTGTTCAGATGCGTTTTGGCCTCCAAAAAAAAGGGGTTTTTTTTTATTTTTAAATCTGTGTTCTTAGACAGGGCGTTCACGTTGCTCAGGTTGGCTGAACCTAGGGTTGTTTCTGACCCTCACTCGCTCTGACTAACATCCAGCTCTACCTCAGCATTATCTCAACTCAAAGCATCGGAACGGTCCGAAAGCGGAGCCGAACCCCTCTGGCATCATAGCGCCCCGTCGGAAATGGACTCTCGGGGCTTCAGGGAGGCAGCCATCTCATCAGTTGACGAGAGTATGTGATCCCCTCTGTTATCAACAAACTTGGTCTGACCACAAACACACACAGTCATCAACTATTATGACAATCTCGAAGAGCGGCATGTCGTGTCTACTGTTGAGCCGGGTTACTTGAGGAAGCTTCTCCCCGACGAAGCCCCTCGAGAAGGCGAGGCCTGGACTGACATACAAAAAGACATTGAGGCCAAAATCCTCCCTGGTATCACGCACTGGCAGCATCCGGGCTTCCACGCTTTCTTCCCATGCGCGACATCTTACCCATCTATTTTGGGGGAGATGTACAGCGCTGCACTTTCGGGTGCCTGCTTCAACTGGATCTGCTCGCCGGCCGTAACCGAGCTGGAGACTATTGTCCTTGACTGGCTCGCCAAAGCTCTCGGACTCCCCCCTTGCTTCCTCTCGACCGGCCCAACAAATGGCGGCGGAGTCATCCAGGGGTCCGCCAGCGAAGCCGTCCTTACAGCCATGGTTGCGGCGCGGGAGAAATACCTCCGTGAGACTGTCCCCGCTACTCTTGTCGGCGATGCTCGTGATGATGCTATCGCCCTCAAGCGCAGCCGCATGGTGGCCCTCGCCACCACCACAACTCATTCGTCCACCAAAAAAGCCGCCATCATCCTCGGCCTTCGTTTCCTCACCATCCCTATTCCCGCGTCGGACAACTACGCCCTCACCGCACCGGTCCTATCCGCCGCGCTCGCTGACTGCCGTGCCCGAGGCCTCGAACCGTTCTTCCTCACCGCCACCCTCGGCACTACCGACACCTGTGCCGTCGACGACTTCGCCGGCATTACCTCGGCTCTCGCGTCACATATCTCCCCTAACCAGTCCGGCGAAGTTTGGGTACACGTTGATGCCGCCTACGCCGGTGCCGCCCTTGTCTGCCCCGAGATCCAAAACTCCACACGCATCTCTCTCATCCAAACCTTCCACAGCTTCAACATGAACATGCACAAATGGCTCCTCGCCAATTTCGATGCCTCCTGCCTCTATGTCCGCAACCGCGCCTGGTTTGTTCAGGCCCTCTCCATCAACCAGGCCGTCTACACCAACGCCGCTTCCGCGGGAGGGCTCGTCACCGATTATCGCGAGTGGCAGATCCCGCTGGGCAGGCGGTTCCGGAGTCTCAAAATCTGGTTTGTGCTTAGGTCGTATGGAATTGCCGGGTTGCAAGAATATATTCGCCGAACAATAAAGCTGGGCGAGGGTTTTGCGGCGTCAGTTCGGGAGAGGGGGGATTTATTTGAGCTTGTGTCTGGGCCGAGCTTTGCACTGACCGTGTTTCGTGTCGTGGGGTCCGACGAGGAAGAGAGGAGTGAAAGGACAAGAAGGCTTTATGAGCGGGTGAATGCGTCGGGGAAGATGTGGGTGACGAGCACGGTATTGGATGGGAGGTTTGCGATCCGGTTCATGACAGGAGTGAGGACGACGGGGGAGGTGCATGTGCAGAGGGCGGTGGAGACATTGGTGAGGGAGGCAGAGGGGGTTGTAAACACTAGCAAAGAACAGCGGGTGTGAGATTCTGAATGGACGCCGACGCTTCTGTGCCCTTCTACCAACAGGCTGCCAGCTCGCTCACTACAAGTACAATTAAATACTTGCCCTTCTTGGCGCCATCGTCCGCCTCAGCGCTTTTTTGGCCTCTGTCTCCTCAATCAATGGCAAAGATCCCCGCTCCTTTAGATCTTTGAGATATTTCTGCCCATACTCATAGCCAGCCTTGTAGATCTCGTCAAACTTACCAAAATCCAACGTCGCGTAATCGTCAATTGGCGGGCGCATGTAGAAGCACCCTTCCATCGTCTTGGCCCTCTCGAGCGCGTCCACGCTCGAGACATAGGCAAGACGGCCTTGTATTTCTGCAAGCGTTGGCGGGTTGGGAACCGAGGAGAACGGGTTCCAACGGTTAAAGAAAGCCCACATGCCAGAGAGCGTATCGCCAAATGCCTGCGGTGAGTTGTCGTCGAGTGAGCCCACGTCAATGGCAAAGATGATATCGGGCCCCAGTGACTTCATGTGTGAGACTGTCAGGTTGTCGATGTAGCCACCGTCGAGCAGCATGCTGCCTTCGTCACACAGGGGCGGAAGAAGACCGGCCAGCGACATGGACGCCCTCACGTATCTCCAAGCATAACCACTAGTGTGGAATTCTGCTCTGCTCTTGCTGATGTTGGTTGTGTTGCAATAGTATTCCAGCCAAAAATCTTCGATCTGCGCTCCCCCGAAGGTTTTGAAGATGCCGCGGTTGAATTCATGCCCGGTCGTGTAGGATGCGGAGGGATATGTCAAGTCGAGAGCAAATCTCCACATGCTCGACATCCGTCCCGCGAACTTCTTTGCCAGGCCATATATGGGGACCACGTCGGCATGGCGGGCATAGAGTGCACCTATAAATGCACCAATCGATGTGCCACCGACAACGTCGATGGGAATGCCAGCCTCTTCCATAGCTCTAATGATGCCGATTTGCGCAATGCCTCTGGCACCACCTCCACCTAGCACGAGACCGACAGACTTGCCGCAAAGCCTTCGGGCCAGTCGGTGAAAATCCCCTTTGAAAGGTGCGTCTGGAGAATAGAACGGGCTGTGCCGAACCTTGCGTGACGTAAACTTCTGGATCTCGGCTTGCAAAATCTGGACTCTCTCCTTAAGACTCGGACCCGATCGTTTTGTCGGCGGGTGAATCGGCATGGTATTTGGGTTGTAGGGCATCTGAACATGAAAATGCCCACCATTGACCCAAACTCGGTTCTTAAGCCAGCTTCTCGTCAATCCAGGGTTCGAGTATCGCTCTTGGTGGAGAAGAACGAGGATTTTTCGGGCAGTGGACTTCATTCCTAACATGAAACGCTCATACTCTCCCACATCGGGAGAGCCATCAGCAAGACCAACGAGAAGAACACAGTCCGCTTGAGCAACACATGTTTGCGTCCACGGGGCGTTAACATTCGTATCTGGACAAAATACGTCAGCAAAGTGACATTTCAGAGGAAAGTAACACATCAGACCTACCTGCGACATACACCACTAATCCGTATTTCTCTTCGAGGTCGGCCAGGTATTGAGACAGCTTGAGTTTCCCTATCTTGTTGAATGCATGTTTTCCAAGGTGGTTCAAGATGGCGGCTTGGTTAAGTGATGTAGCTCCATTGGGCATTCCAACCTGTGCCAGGGCGTTCATGAGTCTGTTTCCAAACTCGATAACAGGGACTCCTGCTGTGACAGGCAGAATCGCAACTGTTCTTAGATTCAGAGTCGACGAGATTTTCTTGACGTGATTTCTCGTAGGGGTGTCCCTGATGCCCAAAAGAGTCGGATCGTCAATCAGTGCCGATACTTGGGACGCCATGATCTTGGTAATCTTAATGGTGATGTTCGAGTGCTCTTGCGCCAGGCTGTTGAACAGAGTACGCGGGAACTTGACCAACTCTGTGTCTCGGATAGCATGAACGGTCCCAGAGCGAGACGACTCAGTGAGTACCTCAAGCTCGCCAACGCTCTCTCCCTGACCGAACTCTGCTCGGACGTTCATGCCTCCATCTTTCCTCTCCTGAACTAGCCTCAGTCGGCCGTTAAGAACAATGAAAATGGCCTCACTTTCATCGCCCTTGTGATAAATAACTTGGCCGGCGTTTACCTGTACCCATTCGAGGGCAAAGTCGATGTGCAAGATCAGACGTGGGAGGAGATTAGCAAGCCTCTTTGCCATGGTGAGGAGGACGATGGGATATCGGTCCACGATTCTCTCAATGGAGGCATAAGGAAGGAAGCCGACGTAGACATCCGTTTTTGCCACGACGCCGATGAACGAACGATATGACGAGATGGTACCTAGGTAACCAGCTAGGCCCCCTGGTTTGATCAGGGTGACGCTTCGCCTGCTGGGTTTCGGCTCGTTCTGGTTCTCGTAGCTGCGTTGGCTGGCAGCCCCCAGGTTCGTCGCACCATCTGCGGCGTTCAGCGGATTCTGGCGCGAAGAACGGAGAATGCCACAGGTCGAGTCTTCGCCCTGAACACAAATCTCCAAAAAGCCATCAATGACATAATACAGACCCGGGTTCCTCTCCCCCTGTTCGACCAGCACAGAGCCTTTGGGGAAGAAAACAATCTCAACATCGTCCCTCATGTCTTGAGTTAGCATGTGGGCACTCGCAGGCGCCGAGGCTGCTATGCTGCTCGAAGCTATCGACTCTGTTTCGCCATCGCCCGATGCGTCGAAGGCATCCATAAATCCAAAAGCATTATTAGTAAAAACCGCCTTTTGCCGTCTTTGATCGAATGACACAAGTCTAGGCGATGCCTGAACCGAGTCGGTCTCTCGATTTACCGTGCCACTCCCAGTTAGGCCAATGGACTTGAACATGCACTCCAAAATAGATTCCCGGAAAATATTGTCCTCATCAAGCGCGCCACGCGGGTCTTTGGAAGCATGTGTCATACGCTGGGTCGCAAAAGGGTCAAAAGCTCGCTGTGCGAGTGGAGATGTTGCACCCCCTTGAAGACTTGTCTGTGAGGGGTGTCCATTGGCAATGCTGACGCTGACCGGTCTCTGACCTCCGTGCCGAGAAGACTGCAAACCCGCAAGCAGGTCTCCCGGGCTCGCGGTGTCGAAGGTTGCGCGCTCATAGAGTACAGCTGGAGAACCGACCATAGATCTTTGGCGCTGCTTGGACAAGGCCTGGAGAGCAGCTTCTTTCCGAAGAGTGGTTGTTGAGCGCCGCCGACGGGTAGAGTGAGCGTTATGGAGTGCTATCCCTTTCCCGAGGTCTTCCTCGCCAATTCTCTCCCTCTCTCGCTTGAACTTTTCTTTCAGCCTGTCAAGAGCATCCCCGCGGAGGTGATTTGGTAGCTGCCGAGTCGTATACTTCAACATGTTCCGCTCTATTTGCAGGACTTCGTTGGTCAGACCAAGGTAACTGAACGCGGTCGCCAGAGTAACCCTCTGAAACCTTGAGAGAATGACATGGACAATATGTGAGGTGGCTTTTGGATATGTCCGGATCAGTCGGCGAAATGCACTGGCTGGTATTATGGCAACGGTCGTGTCGACTGTTGCTCTGGCGATAATATCTGGATGGGCCGAACTCGTCGCGCTCCGGTGAGGGACAGGCCTCGTGGGCTTTGGGCGGCCACCGTTATCAAGCGACATGGGCGGGATGCCGGAAAGGCCGTGGTTAGCGGGTGGGAGAGACAGAGCATCAACCAAGCCTGTTGAGGGCTGTGGCTCCGGGCTGTCTGTATGAGGGGTTCCCGGAAGAGACAACGGGGTATCGTGAGCTTTGGGGAAGTTGGGTAGTGTGGTACTCCCCGATGTACTTCCTGGCTCAGAGCTATCATCCTCGGGAAGCCGCAGCGGTATATCTTCGGTAAAAAGAGACATGATGGAAAACAAAGACGACATGGGTGCTCCATTCCGAACCTCAGTCAGAAGCTGGTAGCGTTGGTGGCCCGGCGCGAAAGTCTCCTCGTCTTCGCTGGAGGGAAACTCGGACGAAGGCCCAGCGTGAGGCGGGTTGGCAAGCCATTGCTTGTCTCTAGTAGATTTGACAAAGATCTCAACCAAACCATCAACGACAAGGCAAAACCCTTTCTCGTCCTCGAGATTGAGCGTTTCCCCGGCAATGAGCGTCCTGGTCTGCATGCTGCGAGTCAGCTCATGAAAGACCGATCGCTCGAGATAGCCGAAGATCTTGATGGCACTAAGGATTTCATCGAAGTAGTTGGCCAGACCGGACTTGATTCCCTCCTCGTGTGTATCCGGGAAGAGGTCAATGTCTGGCTCCTTTCTCTGGGGTTCTGGCGGGAGCCGGGAGTACATGTTGAGGTAGCGGTACCTCACAACCCAACTGATAGCTGAGATCATGGCTGCCACGATAAGCATTCTATAAAATGTCAATACGGTTTTCAGGAAGGCCTGGGTGAGGCTTACAGGGTGGTCGCGTTCATGGTGACGGTCAGGCTGGTTGAAAAGAGCGTGAAGAGCAGCGAAGGAACGGAAAATGTGGCCAGCTTAAGGGCAAAGTACAAGATCATGGACACTGCCTGCAGGATCCAGAGAACAATTCTCGCAAAGAGGCCGAGCCATGATGAGGAGCTGTGAGCTTCAGCCACGTCGCTGGCTCGAATGACTGCTGACGAAAGCGCGCCAGCGGGTCCATCGCCCATTGCCGCCACCGTTTTAGAAACCGAGGTCGCCATTATCGTCGTAGAGTTCAATGGCTCCATGCCGACCATGCATTCCGGGCTTGAACTTTTGCTCCGCGCAGCTACTTCAGCGTCTCTGCAGCCGCTGGCGAGGAGCAGGTGATGTAGGGTTAGAGATGGTGCCCAGAGCTTCCTCCCTACCTACGCGCGACGCGTTTTGCGACATGTCAGGTTTGGAGCCACAAAGGTGGAAAGAAAACAATCCAAGACAGAATGTTGGTCCGAGCAAAAGATGGGATGTGGAAAACCAATCCTCCCTTTTCACGTGTCGAAGAACAGGTCATGGGTTTAAAGTTCCAGGGTGGGAGCTTCCTTACAACGTTCGGTTCGGTTCAGTGGATCGCCGCGCAGCTGGTGACGTACCAGAGTGGGGTCGGTGTTGCGGCCCTTCGGGTTTACACTACCTGCGGGCCCGAGGGTGTGGGGAGTTTTCTCTCTGAGAGCCAAGCAGCTCCACTGTTTGAACCGGCCCGTGCCGGCCGAGGTCACTTTGAGGAACTTGCCGAAGAATCTTAACATTGAAGGCATCGATTTTCGAAACCAAGGTATATCTGACGTAAATGTCTATTTACCAGAGTAAGCCGGCAAACCCTACAATCCCTCCATACTTGGGCGTTGCCTCCAAAGGGCTATGTGGCAAGGCAGAGAAGTTGACGGACCAGACTTTGATCAATATGAAGGTTCGCGAGAGCATCACACATACCTCAGCAGGTAAGCGAAGGGAATAAACTATATCTACATATTATAATGAAAACCCCTAGTTCAAGGGTCCAGTTCTTCAGCAGTATCTCTCAACACCACTTTCAACAACCCTCCAGCGTTTCAAATTCCCAACCCCCCTGCCAACATTCAACCCATTCCATACGTCCCACGCTAACAATCTCTGTGTTGTTGAACTGCAGGGTCGCACCAACAATTGGATTCAGGGGTTGGATGGACGGTTTCCGGGTCGTTTCGCCCTTGGCTCTGTGTTTGTTCGTCAAGCAAGTCGTTGATCATTGACACTCTTCTCCAAAAATCTCAAACATCATGCCCACAATCCCAGTTGAGCCTCGCCGTTGCTTTAAATTTCTTGATTTGTAGGCAAAAAGCTACGTCACGACAACAAGACATTCATGATGAAATGAAGACAAGCGGATGCCTCGAGAAAACTTCCTTCTCGAGCTCTGTCGGTTCTTCCCTCTGGTAGTTGTCAAGGTCTAGGGCACATTGGGCTGCTTTTGGGGTTCCTTCCGGATAAGGCTTGACATAGTTCACCTCACCTGGCTAATCGCCAAACTGTCTAGCGAAGACTGCTGAGGGCGGCGAAGATAAGAGGCCCAGGTATGTGAGAACAGAGTAGGTAGAATCGAGACGTCAGACTACATGTACATGAGGAACCCCAGAACTGAACCGCGGAACTTGAATGGAGGGCATTTGCAGGCGACCGTCGCCGGCAGTTCTCCATGTACTGTATATATACGGCAGTTTCTCGCCCAGCATCCAGATGACGGAGATACCTAGCTGCAACCAAGAGATCCACAGGAGCGACACCGCGTCTGGACTGAGGATTCTTGCGAGCGCCTGAGCTTAGTGCGGGGCCAAAAGAGCTCCTGCCAAGGCTTACGAGAAAAATAGTAGATGCCTCCCATATATGATGCCTAGGCCTTCAAATTATATGCTTAGGCGTGCCTTCACGTATAATATTTGAACTTTTGCATTTGAGGTCTATGCCTGCTTGATTGATGTTAATGCAGTCATGAACATCTCGCAGAATGCCAAAAAAAAAAAATCCCAAGGTGAAGGCTAAGGTCAGGAAGGAGTCTGAGAGGGAGGTGGAGGAGGGGCCACGAAGTGAGTGTGAAGACGAGGACGACTGGGAAGTGGAGCAGGGTTCTCGGCGGTCACGTTGACGGGATGATTATCAACAGTGAAAAGAGCGGTCTTGACTTGCTCGCCTTGAATTTGACTGTCATTTATTAACGACTACGACTTCAACTTGGCATAATGGCTTGGTTTTTGTATCTCTCGGCGGCGTCTCGGTGTTTAGGGGATTGGGCTGCATTGGGACGGCTTCAAAAATACTAAGTCGGCTTTTGGTACCTTTTTGGGGCCAAGATACACATCTCTTCCATCACCTGCTTTGTGAACCACGTTTCCAACCCACCCAGGGGACCAAACAGTTCAACCACAAAAATATGATCATGGGATTTGATTGGGCATTGGCAGGGATGAACAGCAGCGCGTGGAGTTGATTGAATTCGAACTTACTGTAGCGAGGGTGATGATCAGAATGATAGTGGTGGTCTGGTGTTGTTGACCCATGGCCTACACGTGCACAGGCTATCTGTTTCGAGGCTGCATAGTTTTTTGAGGTCCTCGACAGACTGCAAAGATGTGCTTTGCTGTCCTGAAAGGGAACATCGTCTTTGAAGGGTGGCATTGACTAGATATGACAGCCGTTGCTAACAGTCGAGGTGGGCGTAGACTGTGCAAAATTGATATGTGCTGGGAGAGTGGAAAGAGATTCGTACCAAGACTGCAAAGAGCAGGGGTTGCCGGGATTTGTGGACCTTTCTGGGGGCGGCTGGGCCCCTCGTTCCAGGCTCGCCCGCACCGCCACAGCCCACTTTCTTGCTCGCAGTAAATTTTGGTTGGGCTGGAAAATACTAGCGGAGTGACTCGGATGCTTGCGGGGCATTTCCTCACCAACACCCTCATTCCACACGCGATACAGTCAAGGCCTGCGCACGCCTTCTGGACTCGTAAGCTGGCTTTGCCTGCGACTGGTTCTCCTGACCTCTCCCGACACTAAACTACACGACACAAATTACCCCGCCTGGGAAAGGCATCCTCAGACAAGATGTCGCTTTCAAACTGCCGTTTTTATGAGGAGAAGTATCCAGAGATTGATTCGTTCGTCATGGTTAATGTCAAACAGGTGGGGGTTTTCCTTGTTTGCGCCGTTACGCCGTTACGCCGTTGCGGACTTGCTGACCTCAAAACAAGATCGCCGACATGGGTGCCTACGTCAAGCTCCTTGAATACGACAATATCGATGGAATGATACTCCTTTCTGAACTCTCCAGACGTCGCATTCGCAGTATTCAGAAGCTTATCCGAGTCGGCCGCAATGAGGTTGTCGTGGTCCTGCGAGTGGACAAGGAAAAAGGTTTGGCGCAGCTTGCCACCCCGCCATGTGCTAGACTGACGTCCACCCTCAGGATATATCGATTTGTCCAAGCGCCGAGTGTCCCCAGAAGATATAGTCCGATGCGAAGAGCGTTACAACAAGAGCAAGATTGTGCACTCGATTATGAGACACGTTGCCGAAAAGACTCTCACTCCAATCGACCAGCTTTATGAGACAATAGGGTGGCCACTCAACAAGAAATATGGTCATTCACTGGATGCCTTTAAGCTCTCCATAACGTACGAGACTATGTGGCCCATTCCATTAAACTCTGGCTTACATTTACAGCAACCCTGACGTGTGGAATGGCATCAAATTTCCAAACGAGGCCTCCGCCGAGGAGTTGAAGTCATACATCGGAAAGCGGCTGACCCCACAGCCGACCAAAGTTCGTGCTGATGTCGAGGTTACCTGTTTTGCCTACGAGGGCATCGATGCCATCAAGACAGCTCTCCGCACTGCTGAGGCGCGCAATACTGCCGAGACCCAAGTCAAGGTCAGACTAGTATCGCCCCCTCTTTACGTGTAAGTAGTGTGGTGTGGTCTTCCCGAACGATGTGAGGTGTCATTCTGACACGCATCAGCTTGACGAATACATGCCTAGACAAGAATGCCGGCATTGCAAGACTTGAGGAAGCGATTGTCGACATTAGGAAGAGCATTCAGTCGGCGGGTGGCCAGCTAGTGGTTAAGATGGCCCCCAAGGCCGTTACAGAGTCGGACGACGCCGAGCTCCAGGCTCTCATGGAGAAGCGCGAGCGCGAAAATGCAGAAGTCAGCGGCGACGAAAGTCTCAGCGAGAGCGACGACAACATCCCAGAGACGGTCTGAACGAGAAGTTTGCCATGTTTCCTTTTGGCCACGTTGGCCCCTGGAACAAGAGTCGGCCCCGCAAATAGGCGTGGGCTCATGAGCTGTCTCACGTGTAGTTTATGGCGACATGGGCTCGGCGTCTTGGGGATACAAAAGTCCTTGCTATGATAGATGGGCGGCATCTGGGGCTTGCAGCCATGGGAAAGCTCAGCGAGTGAAAGAAGTCAGGCCATGTTTGGCCGTTTTCTGGCAACTTAAGTCACCATAGACAGGCTACAGTTGAGTGAAGAGGAAGAGACAAATGATGCAACTGTTAGGAGGCTGTAAATCATTCGTTGTAGTGTGCAGATACGTCTTTTTTATTTTCGTATCATGGTATGCAACAATAGGGGCTACGCCACGAGTCCTTATCGACTCTTATCTTAGCGCGATTGAAAGAGCTCCTTCCCCATTGCATCCTTGAGCTTCAAGCTTGCAGGCTACCACGACGGGCTGTTTGCAACGCAAAATTCGCTCACATCCGAAGGATTGATGGCGCGATGTCTAAGTTCCTGGGTCAATTCACACATCATCTCATTCGATACGTAACATGGCTTCCGCCACTCATTTGGTTTAACGCCTATGTGGCACAAGTCACCTTCATCAGTGGACCTTCCATGTACCCGTTCTTGAATCCTCAGTACCATGAATCCTTGCGACGGGACCTGTGCTTGGTATACAAGTTGTATGCGCAGTGGAACCTTGAGCGTGGCATGGTGGTGACCTTCAGGCAAGGGCGCAAAGCTCTCCTCTGCCCTATCCCACTGGTGTCCTGACAGCCCGCGCATTAACAGGAACCCCCACGATCCCGAGAAGATTGCCGTCAAGCGAGTAATCGGCCTACCCGGCGATGTGGTGCGCACGCGCCCTCCGTATCCGCACAAGTTGGTAGAGGTTCCTGAGGGACACGTCTGGGTGGAGGGTGACGGCGACAAAACAAAAGACAGCAACTCTTACGGGCCTATATCGTCACGCCTTATCACCGGCCGCATCACGCACATCCTATTCCCGTGGAACCGAGCCGGGAGAGTGCGCTGGTGGGATGGTCCACCGGTCCGGGTTGACGGGAAAGAAGAGGGCCGGAGCCACGTATAGCATAGGGTTTGGGGCCACGGAAAGGCACAGAATGGCCTGAGGAATGGATATCTATCCGGACAGGAACCAGTTAGACAATCGTAATGCAAGTTGTTGATTTGTGCACTTACGGTTTCCTGGTGTTGGCGTGTCGGGGCCTTGGTCAATGGCACGGGCCCCCCGATAAGGCTGTGCCCGATAAAATTGTCGGGCCGGCCGAGCTTGGTGCCTGGGTTCAAATTTGATCCGGAATTTCCCACTTTGGGCTGGCCATGCGACAGTAAAAAACGGCCGCCGTCTGCCCGATCGCCATTCGCGAGTGCTCCGTCCGACGCTATCAATTACTCGGGCCAGCTCTCAGGGGCGATGGTTCCTGGCCCTGAGGCGGCCAGCACGCTCGCGACTCCATCTCCGCACGGCGGCATTACTGTGCCTTCCTCCGGGGGACCCGTTTTTGATCATGGACTTGGAGCACCACCGGGTTCCCTGTCGTATGTCACCACTGCAACCACCGCGCCGCGCGATAACATGAAAAGTGAAGATGGGGAGCTGGAGAGGCGCCCGCCTTACCTTCATGTAGGTGACTTTTCGTTTTACCGCACCTAGCGTAGCCAGCGCAGACAACCTCGCTAACCGCAAACTCACATGCAGTCCATGCTCGCTGGAGGCCTAGGTGGGACATGCGGCGACATGCTTATGCACTCACTCGATACAGTAAAGACACGACAACAGGGCGATCCACACGTTCCGCCGAAATACACCTCGCTGGGTTCTTCGTACTACAAAATATTCAGGCAAGAAGGCGTGCGACGCGGCCTCTATGGGGGTTGGCTTCCGGCTCTATTAGGGTCATTCCCTGGTACTGTTCTCTTCTTTGGCACCTATGAGTACAGCAAGCGCCATATGCTCGCCTACGGGGTACAACAGCACGTCGCCTATCTGGCCAGTGGTGAGTAGCGGGAGAGCTTGTTGAAGATTACACCGGCTGACGAGTAACTACGCAGGATTCCTGGGTGATTTGGCTGCCTCGGTGGTCTACGTGCCGTCTGAAGTACTAAAAACACGCCTTCAACTTCAGGGGCGATACAACAACCCATATTTTGCGTCCGGGTACAACTATAGGAGCATGCCGGATGCTGTGCGGACGATTATCCGACAGGAGGGCTTTTCTGCCCTCTTCTATGGCTACAGGGCAACACTTTACCGCGACCTCCCGTTTTCTGCCCTGCAGTTCATGTTCTATGAACAGGGCCAGAGCTGGGCAAGGCGTTGGAGAGAGAGCCGTGACATTGGTTGGCAACTCGAGTTGCTGACTGGCGCCGCTGCTGGCGGACTGGCTGGGACTATGACCTGCCCTCTCGATGTCGTCAAGACGAGGTTGCAAACGCAAGTTCACCCAGAAGTAGCCATGCCTGTAGCCGAACCAACGAGCACGGCCAAAGCAATACCTCCGAAAGATGGACACGGCAAAACAACTGTCGACAGCGCGACTCAGAAGCTCCAGAAACGGTTGATATCAACGTCATCACCCTCCACACATACCCCGCGTCCTGGGGCAGTCAGCCTAGATACCTCGTCCGTTACTACCGGACTTAAAATAATATACCAAACCGAGGGGGTTGGGGGGTGGTTCAGAGGCGTAGGACCCCGGGCGGTGTGGACAAGCATTCAGAGCGGCTGCATGCTGTTCTTATACCAATCGATACTACGAAAGCTGGAAGTGTACATGCCACTGGAGGAGCAGAATCTAGCATAGACGTTATACATGTACGATTATAGGGGTGTTTCTGTATATAGACTATGTATTCTACTCATTGGGGGTGAGCGGGAGCTGGGGGTGTGATGGGGGCGTTTGTGGCGACTGGATAGATATTACGGCCTCTGAGCATAGGCGGGCACGAACTACCTTCACATATGATCCATCTCAACTGTTGTTGACGAGTTGTTTTCAATCTTAGGGGAATTGAAGAGTTACTTATGACTAAGCAGGTTGCCAAGCGTCATTGGCTTGGGAGCTTGCCGAGGGACCCGCCATCAGTTCAGTGCTGCAGCAGATCCCAGAAGCCTGTAGGGAAATTTCATAGTCATGTCATCTGCATCACCGAAATCGCCCAAACTTGGCAGCATCCGAACCTTTTTGCCTGTGGCGGCTTCCTGAAGATGATTTGACGACATGGAAGCCGCGTACCCGAGGCTATGTCGTCGCCACTGCCTGTGCCTTCCAAGGCTGCCTTGACGGCTCTGCGAGGGCTTCTCGTGGGTACCTCGTGCACACTCGCCCTCGTCGCCGAGGACCGTCGTCGCCGTATCAACAACGCGTTGCGAGTAATAGAAAATGGCGCCAAGGTCAAATCTGCACGAAACTACCACGCTGGCGGGGCTGCCCTCGCCCTGGCACTGGAGGAGGAGGTTTTGGTTGACAGCACTGCTCAATTGGGTGCCAGTTCCACCGAGTCGACGATTACTTCGACCCAGCAACTTCGACTGGAACAATTGAAAGGAATTTCGAAGAAGGAAACAGGGACACCTACATTAGTAATGCCCCAGGAGCTTCCGCATGTCGATCCTCCGATAGTTTCCAGACACACCGAACAGGCGACTGGTCCTCTGCTAGCCAAACCGAACCCCTTTGTTAAACCGCCGTCCGTTCCGACGATTCCGCGAAGTCGAACGAGTGTGGAAGCGCTCTTCCCGGACCTGAAACCTCACGTTCTTAACGACTTGCGCCGACACCCTATCGAGCATATCATCAAAGTAATACACGAAGCATCTGCTCGACGTTTCGACGACAGCAAGCTGTCCTACGCCGTGCTGTGCACTCTCCAAGCCTACAAATGGAAGAAGGGTAAACGGCCGCAGAACCTGGACCAAAAATGGGTGCATGCAACCGCATTGCTCTGCAGGAATTGCCAGAAGCGGGGACATCTAGATGAAGCAACGGCTGTGTTGAAGGAAGTCGTGGCCGCGGGCGAGATTGAGGAGGTCGATTACTTCGTCCATGAGCCAATGGCCTTAATAGAGTCTCTCCTGAGCCAAGCAGAGCAAGAATGGGACCAGCTTGAGAGTCGTCGCGAATACCTTCTGAATGCCATGAGGATATTTCGTCCACGTCTGGCAACATCCTCGGATGGCAGCCAGACAGGTGTCTATCATGTCGGGAAGCGGCTAGTTGCAGCGCTGGTGTCCACTTTTGAAGTCGTTCGCGCCGATAGAGTATTCCGACGGTGTTGGAAGTATGCCGGAACGCATAAGTCAAGTTTCACCAACTGGTTCATCAATCAAGCCCAAGGCGCCGGCGAGTTCAAGATCGCCATCCGGGTCTTCATATCATTCTACGGCATATCAGCCACCGACAAGGCGATGAATATGTATATGGGAAACACGATCGTTGACTGCGTGGAAAGCTCCCAAGGTTTTAGGGCCGCTGATGTCTTGCGGGTGTTACTCACGGCGTGCAATGGCGTGTGCGATCCCAAGCACCATTGGATTATCAGGCTGTTTGAGGCAGATTGGGCGTCACATCGTGACTATGGGCAGACTGAAGCGCTGTTCAACGAGCTGTTTGAAGGACTAGACACTACAAACCAGGACTTTCCATGGCCTGGGGTTTACCAGGTTATGATCCAGCTTGCGCTGGAGGTCGGGCAAAGTGGAAAGGTTGACTTCTATTTGCAGAAGAGAAGGGAATTTGGTCCGGATATCAACAAAGACATTCAGTTGCTGGGGGTATTTGCGCGGCACTACGCAAAACTCGGCAACTGGGAAAAGGTCCGCAGGACCTTTGAGAAGATGGAGGTGGACACTCCGGCGACGAAAGCCCACGGAAACGTGTTCATTCCCGTGCTCAAAGCCTACGCTGCAGAACACAGCATGCGGGAAACCGAAGATTTTTTGCGTCAATACACGGAGGACCTGAAGGTACCTCTTTGCCGCTATAGCGTTACCCTCATGGCAAAACACTACACCAAGATTCGTGACTTCGACGCTGTGGCCAACTGGCTTGAATTCTGCAGTAAATCAAACTTCCGGATCGACTCGGCCTTTACAAATGCAATCGTCGCCACGTGTCGGCAAGCAAAAACGCCTTTCCGGGACCTCCGGACGCTCTTCCGCAAGATTTCAGCCCTGAATCCCGAGTTTGTGGACAGCCACACAGAACGCCTCATGACAACGTCTGCGCTGGGTGCTTCCAAGTTCGGTGGTAACACGGCTCGTGGTCGAGTTTTATCACTGAGACTCAACCGTCAATTTCTCCCGCGCAAGGCTAAGCTCGCTTTCGGTCATGAGAATGACGTTGTCTTGGCGATGAAAGAGGCAATGACTATTGGTAACTATGTGCGGGCCGTTCGATATTACAAATCGGCTGTCCGCATGGGCATTCCAATGTCTCCCGTATCGGGAGCTCTTCGGCTGGCGATGCAGGCGACCATGGTGAATGAACATGATAGCCGCGCCGACAAGGAATATCACCTTCTCCGGTTTGCGCAGGAAAACGGCCAAAGCATTGTGCCTGTTATGAACCACATCATCGCAGCTCAGTTAAAGAAAGTGGATACGGGGGGCGATGCCGCCACGATTTATGAAACGCTGGTATCGACACTCGAATTTTTTGAGGGCAAGTGCATCGTTCTTGCCGATGTGACTTACAACCGGGCAGCAGATATCTGCCTCAAAATCGGCTTCCCGGAGACTGCTATCAAGTTTGCTCACCGGGCTGCTGAAGCGCGGAACCATTCTAAGCCATGCTACAACATTCACAACTTCAGGATAATCCTGACTGCGTATCTTGAAGCAGTGAACATTAATGGGATGTCTAAGGCAATTTCTGATGCGCTGGAGAGTGACTACAGGGAAGATTCCAGTTTTTTGGAAACACTCAAGCACGCAAGGAGGAAAGTCACACAGACTTGGGTGGGCAAGGTTCCGTGTGAACAGTGGCAACGTGCACTGGACATGATCCAGGATGGGATACAAAACGTAGTGGGACAACGTAAAGAGCTCGAGGCCAAAAGGCGAAGACTGCAGGAGGTGGGATTACGAATTATGGAGCAGGCAGCATTAGAAGCAGGGTGCCCGCCATTGGACTTCGATACCATTCCCTGGTTAGGCGGAAAGCCAACACACGACATCGCGATAGAGCTGGAGCTTGATAATGAATTTTTGGATGAGGATCACATGGAGGAAATAGCAGGCGATCAGCAATTGGGGCGCTGATAGCACTGTAGAAAAGTATTATACGTACTGTTCCGTACCGCGCATGACATTCCTTGCACCGTTTTTTTACGTGTGTCACTTGGCCTTTGAAGCTTTGACGGAGTCTCCCGCTGCGGCTCGGCAGCATGCAAGGGGTTGTATCCGTTGAGCGACAATCGACTGACATGTGAATTTGGGCACGGGTGCCGCGCCAGCAAGGAGCGAGCTTGACCCCTGCGCATCGGCAACGATTGGCCGATGGGGGTCACCGCTGCCCGCATGGGACGATTTGCTTGCAAGATCAGACAGGAATAATTTCGACTGGGGAACACGCGATCCCGGGAACTGTGGCCACTCCCGCAGCATCGGCAGGTCAATTCAACGATGAGCGGTGCTAAATAGGTCGGTCGACACCTACACGTCTTTTTTTGATCAGATCTGGTTTGCCAGTTACATTTGATCAAGAGTTCTCTTTGCCATCACAGAGGACCGAATTCCTTGCTGCGACGCTTCCGCGATTGTTTCTCCGCCTGCTCCGTACCCCCAACCGCACCAGCGACAGACAATCACTCAGCCGACCCGTTATGGCGACCGAAACAGAGACCGAGATACTTTCGCATACCGCTCGCGAGGCGGAGCGGCGCGAAAAGCACCATGAGGCGGATGTAGTGGTGGTGGGAGCGGGCATTTTCGGATGCGCGATATCCTACGCGCTCGCCAATCAGGGCCGGAGTGTCATACTGCTCGAGCGATGGATGAACGAACCGGACCGCATCGTCGGCGAGTTGCTACAACCAGGCGGCGTGGCGGCGTTGAGACAGTTAGGGCTGGAACATTGTCTGGCTGATATCGACGCCGTGCCTTGCTATGGCTACCACGTGCTATTCCATGGTTCCGACGTTGTGTTTCCGTATCCCGTAGTTGATAAGGAGGGCAAGGTACAGAAGGACAGGAGGAGCACTTCGAGCGACGAGAAGGGAAGGTTGATAGAACGTCCGAAGCCAGAGGGCAGGAGTTTCCACCACGGCCGCTTCATCACGCAGCTTCGCAAGGCTTGCAACGCTCATCCCAATATTACCATTTTCGAGACCGACGTCACGCAGACTATTCGCAGCGAACAGGGCGGCGCTGTACTCGGAGTGCAGACCAAGACAACCAACAAGGCAACAGGTGGCAAGTCGATTGATTGCTTTTTTGGCGACTTGACCGTTATCGCCGACGGCTATGCTTCCAAATTCCGCAAAGACTTCCTCTCCATGGCGCCCATTGTGCGTTCCAAGTTCTACGCCCTCGAGTTGATCGACTGCCCCTTCCCACCACAGGGCTACGGCCACGTCGTCATCGGCAAAGCCATGCCCGTCCTCCTATACCAGATTGGGACGCATGAAACCCGTGCCCTGATCGACGTGCCCGAGAAACTCCCCGAAGCCTCACCCCAAAACGGCGGCGTACGCGGCTACATTGAAAAGTGTGTCATCCCAGCCCTTCCGGAAAGCGTCCGGCCCTCGGTCCGTGCCGCCCTCGCCGACGGGCGCATCCCCAAGAGCATGCCCAACAGCTACCTCCCCCCGACCCGACAAGACCGCCGAACCAGCACGCCTGGCGTCATCCTCGTCGGTGACGCCTACAACATGCGCCACCCGCTCACTGGAGGCGGCATGACCGTTGCCTTCAACGACGCTGTCATCCTTGCCGAGCTCCTCCACCCCTCGCGCACCCCACACCTCGCCGACGCAAACGCCATCCGCGCCGCCATGGCAGAGTTTTACTGGAGGCGCAAGTCTCTCACCTCCATCATCAACGTGCTCGCCCAGGCCCTCTACAGCCTGTTCGCCGCGGAGGACCGTCAGCTCCGCGCACTGCAGGCGGGCTGTTTCCGCTACTTTGAGCTGGGCATCACGGATGAGCCCGTCGGCATGCTAGGCGGCATGATCAGGCGGCCACTGACGTTGGCATATCACTTTTTTAGCGTGGCGTTTTTGGCCATCTGGCTGAATGGCGTGGAGCGTTGTGGTGGCAGTCTCCTGGGGCTGTGGATGCTGCCGGTGGCGGTGGTGGATGCGGTGTTGATTTTGTGGACGGCTTGTGTGGTGTTTTTGCCGACTTGTTGGAACGAATCTACCTAGCCACAAGCATGCTGAAAGAAGGGGCGGGAAGGTGGCGTCATACTGACGAACGTGACGACCATCCACGTGAACAGGGAAAGGAGTAGAGCAGGGAACAGTCAAGAGGAGGAGGGAGGGTGTTAAATACTGAGGTGAAGGGTTGAAGGAAGGGTAAAAGAGGGGATAATAAACTCGAGGGTTCTTGTATATGTTATAATACTAAGTCTTGCATAAAACCAAGACGAGACATCATTTAGATGTTGTATAGCTATGTGATGGTGGGCACAATAATGACGAGCTATGTTCGTACGAATTAGCAAATTTCTGAAGCTAAATGTGTCCCCTATACTTGGGTGCGAGTCCAGTAGCGCCAGGCAGCAATCTAGCAGTGCTTGTATGCAAGTTTAGTTGTACGGACCTCAGTGCAGAATTGGCCGTACCTGGTGTACATTTGGAACCCAACGTTCGTGTAGCTGCATCTGGATATGGGCTCTCTCAAGGAACCAGGTTTCATTGAGGCTAGATATTCGATACGGCGCGGCTGTGTCTGGTCTCGAACTTGCCTGTTTGTGTGGCTGCATGGACCTGGACGCAATCTGAGTCTTTGGCCTTAAATTGTATCGTGCTATAAGATCATCCCGTTTTGTGTGGGTCAGAATGTGCATTTGGTTCAAGTCAGATTCCGTCTTTACTGTAACTATGTTCGTTCCAATTTGGGACGGGTTTAGCCCTGCGTTCGGATTACCAGAAGTACTGTTGTTGGACTTGAAACTGAAGTCCCTGCACTAGTCAATAACTCAAGCCTAGGTGCCTATCTCCAATGGCTTCGATTCTCTAAAAACTATTTAGTCCACTGCGATGCCTCCCATACAGCGACAGCGCATCATATACAGTTAGGTCAACCTCCTCCGATAAACCCCCATCATCCAGCTCGCCCTTAGCACAAACAGTCCGATCGCCATCTTGATGCTGTCTTGCACCAGGTTCATCTTACTCCCATCCACTTCATGCCAGGCAATTGGCACCTCGGCCACCTTAATCCCGTAACTCGTCCCAATCACAGACCCATCGCTCGCTAACACGGGCGTCGCCGGCGCCGACTCGGCGAGCATCAACATCTCAATATCAAAAATCCATCCCTCAGCATGCATATATGGCACAATATGCGGGAGCGCCGCACGCGAAAACAACTTGAACCCGCATTGGGTATCATGAATGCGTGACGTCGCCGGCGGGGTGAGAATCATCAGCACAAAGTGGAACGAGCGCATCAGGAAGTTCCGTATTGCTGAACGCTTCACCACTGCCTCACTCCCGACTAGATGCGCACGGCTGCCAATGGCGACACCACGGCTGGATCCATCAATCACATCCTCGCAGCCCTCTATCAGCTTTTCAAGATCGCTGAAGCGGGAGGCGCCGTCGGCGTCGGCAAAGATGGCGTACTCACCGCGGACGTGACGGAGGCCATGGGTGACGCCGCCGCCTTTGCCTCGGTTCTTTTCCAGAGTCACGATGCGCAGGATGTCGTGGAGTTTATGCTTGCGGGAGAATTCGAGTGCGACTTCGACAGTGCGGTCCTTGCTACCGTCGTTGACGATAAGAATCTCATACCCCTGTGGGATGGGCTGTGAATGGTCTCCCTTTCTTGAGCGATTTCTGAAGACGATACGGTGCGGGGTGGTTGGGCGGGAAACGGGAGTGGAGGACCCCGAGAGGGCGATGGGTCTTAGGTTGTCCGGCTTGGAAGAGGACACGGTCATGGGCCGTCCGAAGCGCTCATCCAGGTAATGGACCATCTCTTCGAGGGTCGGGGTAATGCGATCGGCTTCGTTGTAGGCGGGGATGACAACGCTGACAGCAACTTCGGCGGGCTCGATGGCGCCCGTGTCTGGGACGGGGAAACCTGCGGGAATCGTTGGATACGACTCGTGAAGCTCGCCCTCGGCGCGCCAGCGATCGTACCAGCATGGAAGGGGGCGGGGGCTGCTCGTCGTGCCGTCGAGGTTCGTGGTCACGTACGTCTTCTCCGAAGGGAACGGGTCACGCGGTTTGGGCGCAAGGAAATGTAGGCCCACGTAGAGCTGTCGCAGAACCGTTAGTTACTTGGCCGAACATATGAGCGCCCAATTGTTCTCACCAAAAGTATCCCAAGTGCCGCTAGGCTGAGCAAGACGAAAAGCAGCACATAACCTGGAGTCGCGCTGGCTGTTTCTAGCGAAAACCAATCGAGAATCGCCATTTCGACCAAGTCAATTGGAAAAGAATAAGAGGAATCAGACGAGCGGTAGGGACACCGCAATGCGCCTTTGTTAAGAAAGCATTGGAAAGGAGAAAAGGAGTGAGGGTGGTCTGTTTGACGTGCGAAGAATTGATTATGGCAAGAACGACATTGGTCAGATGAGATCAGCCTTGCTTGTCTCACAGATGCCACGAAGCCATTTGCAACGGTGGCTTGCAAGGCTGGCAAATCAACCCGCGCGGGGCATTCCAGGGGTGTGGGCCCTGCAACTCATAAATCCCCGTGTCTTTCGGAAGGAACCGAATGCATCATGCCCCCCCGGCCGGCAAGTCCCCCTGGAAATCACAGGAAACCCACGCTACCAAGAGAGAGGTCGACAATCGCTTACGCCATTTTATTGCAATAGAATACCTAGGTAGAATAAATGAACTCCAGTTCTAGTATCTTGTTCTCCGATTCCAGTACCCCCCGCAAGCTTAACCGGTCCAATTTCCCTATCCACCACAGGGCACCGAAAGACCCCAAAAGGCACCGTAGCATCAGGACGATTCGCGTTGCATCCTGGCCCGACTGTGCCGTGTTCCAACCTTGTGATCCTTGGTAACTGGCTGCGAAAGCTTTCCTCGACGTCCAGCTAGATACTGACGAGCAACAATATCCTGCCTGGTAAAACCAGGTGCAATCTCAAGCAACAGGATTGGAAGAGAATATTCAGGAGATATCCAATCTAACCACAAATAAACAGCCCAGGTATGCCAAGTATAGTACCAAAAACGCCTCGCCAGCCCTTCTACCTTGTTCTAAAGCGACCATTATATATATATTCTAAGCTCCTACCGCAGCCGTCTTGGCGCCCCTAAATACCACCCCCTCCTTCTCTTTCCACTATCCTTCATAAGTCCCCCGGTGTTTTGCTGGGAGACAACCGGCCCTTGGGGTGGTGGGAGCTTGGTCTCGTCAAATCCAGTCGGTAGAAAAGCCACTGCTGCAGCCGAACATTCCGAGTCGATCTTGACAGATACGGCGGTATTCGAGTTTCTGGTCTCAAGTTCACTGAACCGAGCTATCTTGGGAGATCCAAGGTCGATGGTCCGCCTGACAAGGCTAGCCGTCTCGGCTCCGTTCTCAGTCTCCAGGTCTGTATTCTCCGGCGCCTCCTCTACAATATCTGGAATTGGGGAAGGCGGCTTAATCCGGGATGGGGTACCCATCGCTGTGACGGATGAACCGTGGAGATCGGTGGCAAACTGCAGAGGTTGAAGAGCAGGGACAGGCGGTATGTTGGGCATAGCGAGCAAGGTGCTGCTGGATCCTCTGCTTCCACTCTCTTTCTCCCGGCCATGTGTATAAGAAAGGGGCCGAACAGGCACAGTGAGACGGCTGGGATCTGATCTTCTGCGAGATTGGCTCGGGCATGTCCGACGAGACTCTGTCTCCCCGAGAGGCTTCATCTCCAGTTCTTCTTCGGATGTAACAGAATCACTGGAGCTTCCAACTGGGGAATCTCCACTGCTGCTGTCGGGGCTCAATCGTGAAGAATGGAGGCTGGATGGTCGACTACTACGTCTAGAGTAACGCATCACCCTCTCCAGCTCCTTGCCCTTGAGCGAACTTGGAGTTGCCTTAACAGCCTTGTACTTGGCCTCGCCATCGTGGTGGCTCCAACGCGGAGGGGGCAGACCGCTGAAGCTGTGTGCTCTTGGCATCGAAACCACGGGGTTGGCGAAGGCGGCGGGGTACGACACGTGTGAAAGGGAGCTGTGGACCCGTGGGAGACCGTTGTGGACCGCCGTCATGGAGCCTCCAAGCCCAAAGCTGCTGACCGTCATAGCATTTCTTCGACGATTCTGTTCTAGAATCCGTGGTCGGTCGGCCTCCCGAGACGATGCCGGCCCACTGGAGAGAGCATCGATGGCAGCATGTTTTGGTACATGCTTGTAGGGTGTCTTCTGCTCCTCCTTTTTCTTCTGTTCAGCTTGCTTGGCCTGGTGTTCCTTTGCTGCCTGCCGCCCCTTCCGGAAGACGGAGAACATTGACATGTCGAAGTGCAGGAGTTGCCGCTGAAACAAGAGGACCAGTTGCAAAGGAAATAGAACGACAAGGCGGCACCTCAGACTTGCTGACAGGTATGCCAAAAGAGAAGAGGAAGGAGAATAACGAATGTGGTAACGCAAGAGGGGGAAAGAGGGGCAATATTCGAGAGAGGGGAGGGCCGGATTGAAGTAGATTGACCTCGGGAGGATCTGGGAGGTCCGCTTTTAAGAGATAACTCATCCCTGTCTGTCTTCAGCTTTTGGATGTGCATCAACGCCACGGCGGACGCGGACCGGAGACAAGAGATACGGCAAGCCACTAGAGCTGCATCACTGGCCGTCACCAGGACCGACCCTCTGACACATCCTGGTGTGCAGATCAACCACCCTTCCAGGTAGGTTCGGCTGGAGTCCCGACGTTACAACGGGGGACTGAACTCGCAGCAGACTGGAGTCGATATCGACACCACTGCAGGCTCGGTGGGTTCTGCGGGTTCTGCAAATTCTGGCCGTCTCTCGTTTTCGTGTCACAATCCATGGACAAGGCTTCAGTGAAGACTGAAATCAAGGGTCCAATTGTCCGCTTCTAGACGTTCAGCCAGCCTGTTGGCTTTAAGTAGGACGAAATCGCCTAGCCGGGGGAGGCTCGTCCTCAAAGGAAAACCCAGTGTGCAGGGCGAGACAAGATGCAAAAGCGGGCGTCTCGTATTCCGTCGACTCGGCTGAACCGGGATGATTGCTGCCAGACAAGGCGTCGGGTCGACTATCGGGTCCACAGGGTATTTCTGGCATCCGAATGTTAGGTCTGAGTGGAAACGGGGAGGGCCAGCCGCAATTTAACGCAAAATAGTGACGGCGGGTCTGGGCCGTGGAGCCTTGAGCATTGGAGACGACGGTTCCATTACGAAGTAGCGAACACTCTCTTGGCATTCGCTGTATCAGCTGTTGAGAAGGTCGTGCGCAAAACAAATACCGTGGTGAGACCATCAATGATTCAGCTGGAAGCTGCAACTGGTTAAGGTGACAGTTTCCCGATTTGAGATGTGCGGGGTCCAGAGACAAGTTCCAAGACTTCTTGGGGCTTTTTTCCCCTATAAGACAGCGGTAGGAAGCTTTATCTGCACTGTTGTAAATCCTTAGATAGTGTACAACCCGGGCCGCCGAATGATGGCCAATAATTAGTATCAGCATACCCTTTTTTGGTGCGCTCCTCCTTGGGTTCAGCCTTCCCGATCATCGTTTTCGAGCGCCGATATAACGTTGAGCCTAGAACTCAATGTGGCGGTGGCCTGTCCAGTTCAGAAAATCGTCCCCGCATTGCTAGACTCGAAGAAGGCTGACCTCGCTCGATGTGGGTTTTCCCAGAGCCAGAACATGCACAGAAAATCCGACGAGGGCCAGTCCATAGCCAGTAAATTTTCTGCAGCCTCCCGCCCATCGAGAACGCCTCCCGCTGTGCGTCCGCCATCTGGACTGAATACAGACTTCCTCCTTCGATCTGGCGTCATGCGGCGAGGTGGGCTGCACTGTCGTTGTGTCGTGTTTTCGTACACTAGGATCATGTCGAGTGGCGATGGACCTGGCCTAGGGTGTCAGGAGACGTCATCCGTCACCTCATGTTAATAAAGTGAACCCGAGCTGCTTCAGCTGCAGATCTGGGACGGCACGAAATACACTACCACCAGCAAGATCTACAATGCCAGCGATTGGTCTGAAGAATTCTCGAGACTTGCATCGCTCCTTCCTGGCCCTGGGCACCCCTCCATGGCCACCCCAATATTTCAGCCCTGTGAACATGTCTCTATGGCTGTCGCATTTGTCAAGGTTTTTGCCAGCATCATGGCTGGGTATAGTAAAAGTTGCTCATGGGAAAATAACAACCAAAAGAGAGTGGCTCCCCTTACTGCTTTGGCTCCGTATATCTTTTACAGACCGTTGTATCTGAGAGGAGATTGATAGTGTATTGTCAGTTCGTATAAAGAAGTGTGAACTCTAAAAAGTTTTTGGGCATGACCTCAACTCCCGTCTTTCCATGCGCGCTTGTGAGTTGGAAAGACCCAAAATGTCGGTAAGGGGCTTGGGGTTTTTTTTTTATGTGGTTGATGGCTGGCCGCACCTCGGTTCCATGGACGGCGGGGTGTGATGAGCTTGGATCCCACCTGGACCGCTGATGAACGAATCTGTTCAGGTCCTCGAATGGTAAACGGTGGATGGGGGTGGATTGAAGTTGTCAGCTGGGAGGGAATGATGCTGCAGAAGACGGCATATGAAAAGGCTAGGCATCGGAATGAAGAAAAGAAGCAGAGGTAAAGAGGCCCCCGCGCTTATTTTGGAGTGTTTGCTAGGGAGAAGCTGGGGCCGGGCGCTTCACGGTCGAGAGCGCAGGGGTGGCAGAATGCGGGAACACGCTAGGCTATTTCGGGCACACAAGGCCATACGATCACGCACTCCGCCCACCCTCTCGCCATCGCAAACTTGCGCCTTGCAGACTTGAGGTGAAGGCCCAAAGTCAACCTCTCATCGCCAATCTATCACCCCGCGACGCACCCGCTCCTGGCTTGTGTCGCACATTTCGATGTGCGAGTGTGTCTGGCTGTCCGATTCTCTAGACCGTTAGAGTTTTCCTCGGCTGCGCGAGTCCGCCGCGCTGTGTCTCAGTCATCGCCGCCTGATCGCAATTGCAGCGAGCCGTCACTGCGTCCCGAAAACCCTGATGGCTCACCGATCGCTCGAGACATCAGACTAATTTTTTTTTTCCCGCATTTGACGCCACGGCCTTTGTCGCGCCCAAGCTATCAAATTCGCCCAGCCGCGACCGCCTCTCGCTCACCGACTTAACATCGCACCGGGCAGCGGCTCCACCTGCCCGCCGCAACCGAAGTGTGCATTTCGTCCCAAGACGTCGCGCGACACCGTGTCGGAGAGCGTGACGGATCCTACTCCTGTCAAGTCTGCAGTCGACAAACTCGCCCTGCACGAGTAACGTCCCGCTCGGGGACAAACCCGTTCGGCTGCGACGACCGCGTCGTCTCACAGGGGCCGCCCGGGATTGTCGATGATGGCACAACCAGGGCCCCATCAGACCGCGCCGGACAAGAAGCGTGTCAAGGTCTACGAGCTTCGTAATAACGACTGGTTTGACCGCGGCACAGGATTCTGCACCGCAGGATATGTTCAAGTACGTTGTTGCCCTTCCTTGTCTTGTCGCGTGCCACCACTAGCCCCCGAATCGCGTTCATCGCAAATGCCATCTTTTAAACCGTCATGTCTGTCAACCAATCTAACCAATCTTTTCGCCGCTTTTAGATCGATGATGGGCAAAAGGAGCCTCGCGTCATCGTCGAATCTGAGGACCAGCCGATTCGGCTCCTCTTGGAGACCAAGATTGTTAAGGACGATGGTTTCCAGAAGCAGCAAGGTGGGTTGGGACATGACCACCCGCCACCTGCTAGATCTCTAACAGCGTAACAGATACACTCATAGTCTGGACGGATAATGGCGTCGACATGGCGCTCAGCTTTCAGGAGGCAGACGGTTGCGCTCTAATCTGGTAACGTTGTCCCTCCCGTTTTGAAATTCGGTTTCTGTTTACTAACGCATGTGGCAATAGGAAATTTATCGACAGCATACAACAGACGTTCGGCTCGAGCGGCGCGCCCGGTACGCATACCTGGCCATATTTCGCGCCGAGGCCCTCTGACTGACTTCGTTCCGCAGATGACGGTCTGTCGGATGACCTGGCTCTTGATATGTCTGCCATGGTCACCCTACCGGGACCCGAGCTATCGATCCTGCAAGACCTCGAAAGTAACATCCGAGTTCTCAGTGCATCGCCAGGCGGTCGAGACGCGCTTGCGAAAGCCATCATGGGTGATGGCTACATCAACAAGCTAATACCACTCGTAGATCTGGCCGAGGACCTGGAAAGCTTGACAGATCTTCACCATCTCTGCAATATCATGAAAATCATACTTCTCCTGAATGACACGAGCATCATCGAGCACGCCGTTTCCGACGACTGCGTTCTGGGAGTTGTTGGTGCATTGGAATACGACCCAGATTTTCCAAGTCACAAGGCAAACCACCGACAATGGCTCAGCGGTCAGGGACGATACAAGGAGGTAGTCCGAATTGAGGACGACCATATTCGCCGGAAAATTCACCAAACATACCGACTGCAGTACCTCAAGGATGTTGTGCTGGCCAGGATACTCGACGACCCAACCTTTTCTGTCCTCAACTCGCTCATTTTCTTCAACCAAGTGGACATTGTACAGCACCTGCAGAACAATTCCAGTTTCCTAAACGACCTCTTCGGTATCTTCGCCGACCCTAACGAGCCCCAACTGCGGAAAAAGGAGGCGGTACTGTTCATCCAGCAATGCTGTGCCATTGCTAAGAACCTCCAGCCGCCAGCGCGGACGAACCTTTACCAGAACTTTGTTCAGCACGGCCTCCTCCGTGTCGTCAACTTCGGACTTAGAAATTTCGATGTGACTGTCAGGGTTGGGGCTACTGATGTTATGGTGTCGATGATCGACCATGACCCATCTATGATCAGACAGACGATCTACCGGCAGATCCAGGACAACTCTCCGCCCCTCACAGACACCCTCATAGACTTACTGCTCGTGGAGGTAGACCTCGGTATCAGATCACAGGTTTCAGATGCACTCAAAGTGCTCCTTGACCCAACTCCACCTGGCGGGCCAGGAGAGAACAGAGGCGAATTCATCGTTGGGCAGCCAAGGGGCAGGATTCAACAACCGATAGATCCTCAGCAAGAGGTTTTCTTAAATCACTTCTACGAGCACTCGGCCGTCAGAATGTTTCGACCTCTTCTCGACCTTGAAAAACGGACCGAGATGAAGTTCAACGTTTTGAACGACGGCGTTTTCAGCTATCTAAACGACATTCTTTGCTTCTACATACGGTCACACCAGAATCGCAGCAAGTATTTCGTCATGCAGCACAGTTTGGCACAGCGGTTCAGCCAGTTACTCTCGTGCAAAGAGAAGCATCTCCAACTAGGTAAGACCACCAGTATGTCTGTATAGCAGGGAGCTGACTTGCGGCACTCAGTTGCAATCCGCTTTTTCCGCCAGCTCGTGGTGCTACAGGATGACTTCTACATCAAGCACTTGGCCGAGAAGAACATTCTTGGACCAGTTCTTGACGTGCTGATTCGGACTTTACCTCGTGATAACTTGCTTTCCAGCGCCTGTCTGGATCTTTTTGGCCTCATAAACAAGGAGAATGTGAAAGAGCTGATTAAGCATCTTGTGGAGAACCACCGCGATAAGGTAGCCTCTCTGGCACACATGGAGAACTTCCGCGAGATACTCGCCAAGTACGATCAGACCCAAGGATACACGGCAACGGTAGATCCCTATTTTCTAGAATCGGAGGATGAGCTGGGGAGGAGGCCTGCGAATGCCGGAGCCCGTGGCATGATGGAGCACCTCACGGTTGACCCAGCCCAAGAAGACTATTGGAACACGTCAGACGATGAAGAAGAGAACCAGGCACGCGTCATTTCCGAACAGGGGAGTCTAACCAACGGTAGCACAACGAGACCGCTTGTCGAGTACAACTCCGACGAAGAAGGGGATGATAATAACGGCGATACAGCCATGACTTCTGCTGTCTCCCCTTCTTCAGAAGAGGCTTCGAAAGAGAACAAGGAGCCTATGCCGAATACTTCCCCCCAAACTACGGTACTCCCCGATCGAATCCCGGAAAAGCGCCGTAGAGAAGACGACGAGGAAGACGCCTTGGACAAATTGGTCAGTCACAAGCGACGAAACAGCAACGCGTCGTCAGCGAGCAGCGTTCACTCGGCCACTGCACATCGGAAGAAGAAAGGCTTAGGCAGCAGAGATGTCAGCCCTCATGGGCTAGGAACGAGGAAAATATCGATCACTATTTCTTCTTCGGTCGGCAAGAGCGCTGTGACCGCAGTCAAGGCTGCTGGGGGAGAAATCGGAGAGGAAAGCAAATGAATTTCCTGGACTTGATCTATCCAGAAATCTCTTCATTGTTTTCCTGGAGCGAACAGGACTACAGCGCACTGCTTTTATTCACACAAATGTCTGGAAGGGTGACGAACGAATGGCGCGACGGAAGGCGTTCCTACGGCAAGAGGATTGTTTGGTGGTCTGGGTTTTGGTTGGGTCTTGGTTTCAAGAACGGATCTCTTCGTTTTTGGGAGCGGGAACGGCTGCTGTGGGTTTGTTTTCCTGGGCATTTTGGTTTCTTTTTCTGAGTTCTGCCTGGCGGTTGGCGGGGATATCCCTTATTTTGTCCTTTGCTTCGGCACTAGCATGCAATGATTTGCGTTTAGGATGGGATTCGAAAGGGGGTACAGTGATCAACGTTGATTGGCTTAGATGGTCACATCACGATACATTTGAATGGTGGGCTAGCTCGGCTGGTTCGTCTAAGGATACCATGACCGGATGGATGGATTGATGGGTGAGACGGCCAACCCGCGGGGCGTGGGTTCATACTGAACCAGACAGACTACGTTTCCGGTAGATCACCGACATGATTAGGCCCCGCGAGGTCCTTCGAGCCATAAGGGTACCTTACAGAAGATCAAAGAGGCATGGGAGGATGGAGGGCACGGCACAAACGTACGCTGGGGGATGGATGGATTGTCGGATGAACTGACGAACCGTGGACAACTACCCCCCCGCGTTGTACTGAGTATGGTGTCATAGTTTGGTGGACGGACGCCTCACCTCACTATTATTGCAGGTCGGCATCCATCCCGTTGTATAACAGAGAATCCGAGCGATCGAGCCTAGTTGGGCTAGCAAGCAAGCCACTGAGATCAAGTGACATGAAGCCAGAAGTATTGTCGACTGCGTGAGGGGTGACAAGCAGCTCGTTGTGTGATGCAATGCATTGTTACAAGTACCCCTGATTGTATGGATTTGGACCCTGGCGAAAAGAGTAATAGACGCCTTCGAGTGATCTCTGGAGGGCATACGAAGTAGTTCTTCTTTAATACCCGCCGAAATCATCAAAGTCACGCAATTATCGCTAATGTCCGGGGAAAACATATCGAATTGGCTTCCCCCGGTTGAAGGCCTCACCGCAACTATCCAACAAGGATTAATGCTTCTTAAACTGCTGCTCCCATTCCTCAAACCCACGAATCATGTCCTCGGTGATCTGCTTCTTTTGATTCCGAATGGCATTTTCCAAATCGCGCATGCGTATGCGGGGCTCTTTTACGCCTTGGTCGTCATGGTCTGGAAATGTCTCCTCCCCGCTGTGCCGATCGTAAGCCGCCATGCCTGCGGCAGCACAAATTCCCTTGATTTCCGCGCCTGAATACCCCTCCGTCTTTTCAGCCAAGGTGTCAATGTCTACATCGGCATGCATCTCGCGCTTCGCCACCACGCCTGCAAAAATGGCACGACGTGCCTCCAAGTCAGGCGGACTCACGTAGATAAGCTCGTCGAAGCGGCCGGGGCGGAGCAGCGCCGGGTCCAGTGCCTGAGGACGATTCGTGGCCGCCAAAACGACCACGCCCTGGAGGGCCTCGAAGCCGTCCATTTCGTTGAGGAGGGTGGTCAAGACATTTACACCCCCGTGGGTGGAACCAGAGCTGGATGATCCCTTGTGGCCGAAGCCGTGGCGCTGGCCGGCAATGGAATCGATCTCGTCGAAGAAGATCATGCTGGGGGCTACTTCACGTGCGCGCTGGAAGAGGCGGCGCACGGCACGCTCGGACTCACCGACATACATGTTGAGAAGCTCGGCGCCCTTAACGGCGAAGAAGTTGAGACCGGATTCGGTGGCCATGGCTTGGGCGGCCATAGTCTTGGAGCAGCCTGGGGGACCGTATAGGAGGAAGCCTTTGGGCGGGCGGTCGAAGAAGCGGGAGAGGAGGGTGGGTGATTCGGTGGAAAGGCGGATAGCACGGCGGAGGGAGAGCTTGACAGACGACTGTCCGCCAATATCAGACCAACGGATCGGCGGTGGTTTGAGGTTGATGTCATGCATAGCCGAGGGACGCACGAGCTTGAGGGCGGCCATGTAGTCGGCAGGTGTGCAGTAGGCAGGAGTTGAGAGAGAGTCATGGAGTTCGGCTGCGGCTTCACGCGGCGTTTCGTTGCATGTCTGGTTAGGCGGCGAGGGGGAATATGTGCCGCCAGTGAGCTCGGCATCTCTGATACTTGCAAGAAGGCGGCCTTGGTCGAAAAGACGCATGAGGTCTTTGCCGTTGTATGCGTGGGTGCGCTCACTGAGTTGGCGAAGCACCTCGGGTTCGTCGGAAGGATCAAGACTTAGGTCAAATGACGCCAGAATCTCCTTGCGGCCTTGGGCATCCGGGAGCGGGAGGTAGACCTCATACGGAAACCGACGAGGCTCCTTGAGTTCCTCGGGTATGTCGATCGTGTAGTCGAGGCAAGCAGCGACAACGAGCACCCTTGGTGCCGCGGTCTTGATCCTCGCCTCGGTGGCAAGGATATCCAAAGCCTCGCATATGGCGGTGATGACCGCGTTCCGATTGTTGCGGTCCTTGTCCACAAGCTTCTCAAACTGGTCCATCAAGATTATGCTCGGTTGTTGCAGACGCGCCCTCTGGAATATTTCTTGGATCTCGGACAGCTTCTCCTTGAACTGAATGCGAAACACAGTCCCCCAGCCCGTGGCGGCAATCTTATTGAGAAGCATGGTCTTTCCTGTTCCGTGGCCCCCATGGATGACGATATTTGGGCTAGCCTGGCCTTTTCTCACAATTTCCCTGGCCGAGAAGGAGCTCAGAATGTCGTTGAGTTTCTTGATTGGAACATCCAGGCCGCGAATTCCTGATACCTTTAGCTTTCCTGGAGCGATTGTGTTGGTTTTTTCTGCTTCGCTGGCTGTCTGGGATATCCTAACAGCAGTCCTCCGATCTAGGTAGCGTGCGTTACCCGTTGGTTTCCCGTTGACTGAGACAACTGTGAAAGTTCTCTCGGGACCTCGGACGAAGATGTTCTTGAACACCATGCCCGTATGAACATGCTCTAACATGGATAAGCGCCCGGCCAGGAAAAATTCCCAGTGGGGGATGTCGCCCTCCTCAATGGGCTCTGGGGGCTGCGGAGGGGCAGTCTGGCCTTTGGGGATATCTTTGAGGGGTGTTTCTTCCAGGACAATCCCATCGGCATCGGGAATAGAGCCTCCGAGAACTGTGATTTTAACGTGCTCTCCCAACTGATAGCCACAAGCATCTCGAAAGCCATCGTACATTTGGGTTACTGATTTGTCGAGTTTTTCGGGCGCTTTCCACAATGTGGCTTCGCGGCGGACCGGAGGCTCATCTCTTGAAGTTGAAGGGGCCCTTTTCTCGATACAGACGGCTTTACCACCATCTTTGGACCCCGTCAATTCGAGCAACGCCTCCTCGCTGACATAGAGCCGACTCGGTTGCCTTTTCTGAAGGCGCTTCTCAACGTCGGTGTTGACATGAAGCTTTCGGATTCGAAATTCCAACGACTTCATGGTGGATAATACTAGAGCGGTCTAAAAATATTTTCGGGGGTTTTGAAGGCTGTAATACGAGGGTTTGATGATTTGTTGTGACCCCTGATGAATCGGCCGCCTATTGGCGAAGAACCCCAAATTGGAAAAATCGTAGGGTTGGGTTGCAAAGCGGGGGAGCCTAAATCTTTCTGCTTGCTGACTTAGAGATAAAGAACCCAGTTCTCCATACTGAGGCGATTTTAACAGCCCTGAATTCGACTCCCGATTCCCCTCAAGCATATTTCTTCCCTCGAGAAGATTCCAGAGGGGCATCATTTCAGGTTCATGTTCTTGAGGTTCTGGTAGAGAGGGTTAGGGTTGACTCGAGCCTCAATCCCATCTCGTCGATCCACCCGACGCGCCACAACAACACATCCCTTTTGGTGATGAACTACTAGCAAAATCTCCCTATATAACAGATGCGGTCCAGAGGGCCGCGTCTCGTGCAGTCTCTGGTCCCCCAGTGGCCGTGGCAGCTACAATGGCAGTGGCCTCCGTTACAATCCGAAATTTCAAAATTTTCTCCAGTTTCAGCTGTTGCTGGAACGAGATTCATCGCTTCATCCACCAGCCGACCTCCTCCTCATCGCCAACCAAAGAGAGGGGCCTCGAAAATCTTGCCCGTCAAAAAGACATTGGCATCGCGTCCAGTTGGACACCCTTCGGGTGATGACCTCAAGGAATGGTTACGATCGGATATTTTGGATGGTCAAGCCCCACAGGATGTTGCCGCCGAAACCGAGTTTGTGACAGCAGACGACATTGGAAAGCGATTGCGCGAGATGCGTTTGTCCAAAGAAGAAGGGAGGGCTATTCTCATCATTAACTCAGTGTCACCGGCGCTCGCCGAGTCTGATTTTTACCGCATCGCCAACCAGGGCCGTCATGTTTATGGGTGGGCCGTCGGCTTGTCAAAAGGTACACTGCTCTTCCCCTCGTGATCGAACTAAGGACTGCAGCTAAGACAACAGTAAAGTTGTACAAGCTCGTCACCCTGTCACCAGAGAGCCCAAGGGGCAGTATTATCTGTTCTTTGAGACCTGCGCCGCCGCCGAGGCCTACGCAGAACACCTTCGTAGATACCATGACGAAGTCCGTCGAACCATGCTCTCCGAGGACGAGCAGAAGCGCATCTTTGTTGCGCGAGGGAAGAATTGCAGCAGCGATGGCTCTCTCTTCCGGTCAACAACAAGATCGTCGGTCCCAGTTCCTAAACCGACGCCAACTTCAAGGCCAGAAACCTCCACCTACACCATCCTCCCTCCCTCTGCCCCGCTTCACTACACCCTCCTCCCCGCCAAGAAGGTGTTGGAATACATCCAAGCCCACACCACCGCCAGCGGAGCCAAGAACAAACCGAAGCTGAGCACAACAACAGCAAAGGTTCCACACGGTCTCGCCGGCCACATCACCAACTGGTCGCACCCTACCAGTGTCGCCCGAGTACTTTTCACAATCGGCCTCGTCAAGGTATCCCGCGCATCTATTGAATCCGCCATTGATGATGATGGGCGCGAGCGCAACTTGCCCTGGCGGATGCTGGGTGTTCGGCCGCCCGCACCGGGACGGCCTGCGGTGCAGACCTTGGAGTATTCATCCGGGAAAGCTGGCTACTTGAACGACGACATGTGGGACGAGCAAGGCTCGGTGCGGCGCGAGAGGCAACAGGGTTTCTCGGCCTTTGTGTTGACGTTTGTCGATACCGCCGAGGCAGCGCGGTTTGTCCGTGTATGGCACGGCAGGGACTTGGGAGTAGAGGGCGCGGGTATTGTGACAGTAAGCGCGAGATCAATGTGGTGAAGACGAGGTAGACCAGCACCGTTCATTTTATCTAGAATTCCACATCTGGCCTACTCCTTCTCATAACCCAAGCCCGCCTCCAACCTCACCGCTCCGTATATCCCCGCGATATCCCCTTTCGCTCCCGCATACTCCTTCAACTTCGCCAGATGTGCATCTGCCGTTTCCACATTGTGCACCTTTGTCCCAGACGCTTCAGCCAAACTTATAATATGCCTTGCATCCTTTCTCGCTAGATCTACCGCAAACAACGGCTCCTCCCTCTTGTAATAATCCCCCGATAACATCCTCGTTGAATACGCCGCACACGGCCCCGGAAACAAGCTCTCTACAAATTGGTGCAGATACCCGTTCCCCAGACCGGACTTCTCAGCCAACACATGGCCCTCCGCTAGTTGCTCCACCATGTTGAGGATAAAGCTGTTCCCGATCAGTTTGAGCGTTAGCGCTTTTCCCCGCGGCTCATCGCTCATGTCAATCTCGCTTCGCGATGTTACCCCTTTGAAAAACGGCTGCGCTCTTCCTACCGTTGCTTTCGGCCCCGCGAGCACGGCGATCAGTTGCCCGGTGTCCGCCGCGGCGGGGGCACCGAACACCGGCGCAGTAAGGAATTCTGCTCCCTGTGTCGTAGCGGCCTCAGCGAGCTTCTCAGTCGTGGACGGGTGGATGGTGGAGCAGTCGATGATGAGCTTCCCAGTTACATCCTGGGTGAGAATCTCTTCAAGCGTGGAGGTTACGGCAGTGTCGTCAGAGAGCATAATGAAAATAATGTCGGCGAGGGAGACACCTTGGGCAATGGACGGGACGGCGAGGGCCTCGTTGGGGCCGAATTGAGAGGCGAAATCGAGTGCTCGTTGGGCAGTGCGGTTGTACAGGAGGAGGGGGGATGGGAGGTTGCCTTTTTCGATGAGATTTTTGGACATCCCCTGGGGAGGAATTTAGTTCGAGGGGGTGAGGAGGGAGCAGCATGGGAGTGGAAGGGAAGTGAAAGGTAAGGGGGTAAACTTGCCCGTCCCATATTGCCGAGGCCGATCCAAAAGAGTCGCGGTGCCATTTTGACTGGTGAAGCAGCCTTTCAATTTTGCGATCTGGCACAGCTGGTTGGTAGTATTGAGGCAGTTACGAACCGATTGACGCAATGGCAATGCGGGGACTTGAGAATATATCAACAGCTACAAAAAGCGGTGCTGTACGTAAAAATACGGGGCTCGCGATGAACACAGCTCCGGTGAGCCCGAGAGAACCAGAGATGAGAATCTTAAATCCGGCTGCGGGATTACTCAAGTTGTCCCGTTAAATCACCCCGTCATGCCTTTGACCTGCCGGACAGATCCGGCTCTAGTTATAACCTCACGTGCCGGACCGGAATCTTGAGGTGCTGCTGCAAGCGGGAGGGGCATCTCCAGGTGAGACAATGCCACATGCAGTTCACTCACCTACGCTCCAAACCCCCCAATCACAGCCCATCTATCGGAAGGCCTAACCGCTCCATCTGTGAGGTGCATGACTGGCTGCTTTGAGGGCTTATCGTTATCGTTGCTTGTTGCTACTCAGCTGTGGGCGCTGCAAGAGTTATCCCGCCTTGGGTGTGACAGCCCCACCACAGGTGGATAGCCAGGAAGCACCTTGACGTCTTCTCTCGATTGACCGCCTCGTCCTTCACTCTTACCATTGCAATTGCAATGCTGGTTCAAAAAATGGTTCAGAATTACAATTAGGGACTTCTGCGCCGCTGTCCCCGGCCGGGTCCGATTAGACGAGCAGTAAGAGACTTTGCACGACTCCCCGCATCTTCGATTGCCTCGGACAATGTTCACCCGCAGCAGCAGCAGCAGCAGCAGCGTGTGGAAGAAAGCGACCTCGGTTGTACAGGTAGCTGATCCCGGACCCGCCCTAAGCACAGGCATCAATTACTCTCCCTAACATACCAACCAGTCTTCAACTCAATGTGAGAAGTGGCCGAACTGTACGGGCTGTGTGGCTGTGGCTTATCACCGTGGTCTCTCCTCCGAAAATGGTTTTCGCAAAATCAATGGCGCCAATGCCCGGAACACCACCCCTGCGGAGGCGAAACAGAAGAGGGAGCTAGACAGAGTAAGCACTTTCTGCCTTCTGCGTCTTTCCCCGTGCTGACTGCGATCAGGAGTTCTTGATCTCAGTTCTTGAATCATCACCAACCAGGCGCGACACCAAGGCATATCTTCAGGCATTTGGGGACAAGATCCGGACACCAACCCCCAAGGACAAAATCCGTGCTGTCACCGAAGCTCCTCGCTTTTTCCAGGGCCCCCCAAAGGAGGCAGCTCTGGAGGCCAATGATGCGCCGCACGTTGCCATCGTCAAGCTGAGAAATCCCCAGGACTGGGACGAGTCTTTGGTTAATGGTGTGGCGAAAACTCTTACTCAGCTGCGGGACCTGGGTCTCGCCAGTGTCCTCGTCCCGGACTGCGCCGATAGCTCGAGGCAGCAAGTTTTGCGACAAGTAGATCGCATTACGAGAGCGATTGGCCAGTATGGTTCCCCGGGAGCTCGCCTTGTCAGTTCTTGGTTATGGAGCACGGGTGAAACGCCACAGAATCACTCCTCGATCACACCGTCGAGAGTATTTGTGGGTTTAGAGGAAAGCTTTACGGTGCCACTTCGCCATGGCCACATTCTAGTTGTCCCCCCTCACCCGTATCTGGAAGATACGTCGGAGCATACTGTTGTCGCTGCGAATGATATTGTGCTTGCCTTGACCAGTTTCTTCTCTGGTTTGCAGTTCGACAACATCGACCCTCGAAACTACCAGGCGAATCACAAAGCCGGTGGCCCTCCCATTCGAAAGGCAGTCGTGGACAGAGTTATTGTTATTGACCCCTTTGGTGGTATACCGTCCATACAGGAAAAGGAAGGCGCGCGGGTATTTGTAAATCTAGAAGAGGAGTTTGGGCGCCTTCAAGATATTCTGGAGACTCAACAAAAGGAGATGGAACAGTCTGGTGACTCAAAGGTCAACCATCTGGATAATCTCCGGCTGGTCAAGTCTGCATTGGCTATTCTTCCTTCTGCCGCTTCCGCCGTCCTCACGAGCCCAACAGAAGCGGCGAACCTGCGGCTTCCTCAGATCCACGGTCAGGGGTTCATTGTCAACCCGGTGACTGGCGATGTCGGTACCCGCAGGTGGCAGAATCCACTAATCCACAACCTCCTCACCGACAGGCCGATTTATTCATCTTCACTGCCTCTGGGGAGGATCATCAAGTCGAGATCTCTAGACACTGAACTGGCGGCATCTCGGATGCCCACGACGACTCTAGCCAAAAAAGGAATGCCGGTGACCATTTTCCCAGATCCTCGCAAAGCACCCTGGCGGCCGCCGAAGCCAGGCGGTCCCCGACTTAGATTGACTGACACCTGTATCGACCTCCCACGGCTTGTCCATCTCATCAACGATTCCTTTGGTAGAACGTTGGACGTCAAACATTATTTGAACCGCGTTCAGGAGAGTCTTGCGGGGATAATAATTGCCGGAGAATACGAAGGTGGCGCAATCCTGACGTGGGAGAGACCACTGGGGATGGACGAACAGACGGCATTCGGTCAAGGAAGACTGGTCCCCTATTTAGACAAGTTTGCAGTGCTGAAAAGGAGTCAGGGCGCAGGCGGCGTGGCTGATATCGTCTTCAACGCCATGGTCCGAGATTGCTTCCCAGCGGGGGTGTGCTGGCGTAGCAGGAAGAATAACCCAGTGAACAAGTGGTATTTTGAACGGTCAGCTGGTGTCTGGAAGCTGACTGATAGCAATTGGGCCATGTTCTGGACTAGTCCTTCTGCCTCGCCGAACAAGCGACAGATTGGAGATTATGAAAGTGTCTGCAGGAATGTTGAACCATCGTGGGCGGATGGGAAGCAGGCGGATTGATGGACAAGAACCAGGGAGTTCAGGGGTTCCCCAATGGTGTAGGATGTACTCAAGCCCTCCGCAACAAAACAATCAACTGATTCTTCCGACTTCGATTCCTCGTTCAAACCTGGAGGCCAAATGTTGGTGACGAGGCCTTAGAATCGAACTTATGCCCAGATGCGCCTCGTTGTTCGTCGCGTTTGGTGTCTTGAGACGGTAGCAATTTGGCAGGTCGAAAGCACATGTCAGCGATGACATCCCAGGAATCTGGGCCAATCAAACAAGCGGGATGTTCGAGAACAGGGTTTGGCGGGGGAACTAGCATGCTGTGGGTCCCGCTTGCACCGCCCTCGTCCCCGTAACAACACTTCAGCGCTGCATCACAGACCTAAGCTTCTCAACGGGTCCAGCAAAGCTACCATTTGTGCAGGACAACGGCATCGCCAGATAGACATCGCATCCGCAGCTGATTCTCGAGCCACCAATAAGCGCAACACCTGTGAAGATGGACATGTTCAAGGGCCTCCAAAAGAGCGTCACGTATGTCAGACTCGATCAGTCGCTGCACCGCGTGCACATACCAAAGGGAATGGAAGAGCTGACTTGAGCCTATGCAGCTCGCTGGGTGGCCAGATCACACCTTTTGCCTCGCGCACTTTTCAATATACCAAGGAGCAATTGGGACAGGCCGAGGACAAGGTTTGGACCGCCGCGACAGCCAGACCTCAAACTGAGAATCGCTGACCGGAGAAAATGATGATAGACCCAGCTTCCTCCCGACTACATTGACTTGGAGAAGCGGGTTGATGCCCTGAAGGCAGTTCACCAGAAGATGCTGGCTGTCACGTAAGTTTTGCTCTTGCCCTTTTTTCATGGGCCAGCTTCAATATCGCACGTGCTGACGCGGCCAACTCAACAGTTCCCAATACTCGCACGAGCCGTACGATTACCCGCCGAATATTAAGGAGACATTCCAGGACCTCGGGCGCACCGTCAGTGAGAAGGTCAACCTCCTCTCGACCGCCACCTCCCCAGCCGAGGCACAGGCCGCTCTCACGGCACCACCTTCGGCCAAGCCCCAACCTAAGACGTTTCCCCATGCGATCGCCCGGGCCAGTCTTGCCAGCAGCCAGACGCTGCATCAGCAACATACCGGTGCCGGCGAGGATCCGCTGGCCACGGCGCTTGAGAAGTATGCGCTCGCTATGGAGCGCGTCGGCGAGGCCCGTTTGGCCCAAGATGCACAGATCCAGAGCCGTTTCCTGGCTGGGTGGAATACGACCCTCAACACCAATATCAACTTTGCCACGCGCGCTCGCAAGAGTGTCGAGAAGGCCCGTCTGACGCTTGATGCTGTTAGAGCTCGCGTCAAGGGAACCACTTGGAAGCTCGGCACCTCGCCTCGCGCTGACACCCATGACGATCACGAGCTGAGCCCTGAGGCGCAGGAGGAGATAGAGAAGGCTGAGGATGAGTTTGTTACCCAGACGGAAGAGGCCGTTGGCGTGATGAAGAACGTGGGTTTTTTTTGTCTCTGGCAAAATTCGTACAAGCTGACATGTGGGCGAACAGGTTCTTGACACTCCGGACCCGCTCCGCAACCTAGCCGAACTTATTGCGGCTCAAACTGAGTTCTATAAGAAGTCTTATGAGATTCTGAGCGAGCTGGGCCCTATCATCGATGGGCTTCAGGTCGAACAGGAGGCAAGTCGTGCTTCAGCCTTCTCCCTTCACTGAAGTTTGCCTTTTGCGAGAGTTTGAGGGTTGGAGTTTTTGCACATTTGCTGACTCGCGTTGTTCCGTCCTGCTGCAGGCGAACTACCGTAAGAGCCGTGAGAGCGCTTCGTAAACTGGGCGGGATCTCGGCAAGACTGGCTGTTCACGCTTAGGTCAACGTAGGATTGGTCAATAGGTTGAGTGCATGGGATTGTGAATCCCGGATTTTGGTAGGTCAAATGCAGGCATATGCAGTTGGAATTGGTTGGGCTGTGTGCCCCGTTTCTTCTTCCCTTCGTCTAGCACAATGGCTACAGGACTCGTTGTTGCTGCTGTGTTGATCTCTGTGTTTTCATGATGGACTGCTGGGCTGAGTTTACTTCTTGATAGAGCAAATTCTGTTTCTAGCGGTATCTTATGAGATTTTGATTCGTGGATTGTGGTGGCTGCTGAAGTTGCGCCGTTCTATGGTTCCTTCTTGTGCTCTTTGTGATAAACTCTATGTTACGGCGCTTTTGTATGTAGACTTTGAACAGCTCGAGAATCAGAGGGATGTATTGCAGGACATCATACCTGGTTGAACGCCTAGATTTGAGCCGGATTGCGTAAGTTTCATGATGAATACTCTAAATTGCTTGTCTATCTGTGCGATTTTCGGACATGCTTGTAAAGTATTACATCTGCCCCGCACCTCTCTGAAACGTTTACTACGCCGCACTCCACGTTGCCCGGCGCCAGGCGCCAGGCGGGCCACAGCGGGGGTAGCTCCTGCCAGCAACCAAAGCAACCCGTGCTGGGAAACCATCACCGGGCAGATACCAAGGTACAAACGACGCAACTCCCCCTAGGTCATTTCCATTGCTCCTGAACACATTCACAACCAAGCACTCAATATTGACCCCCACCACACCCCAACAAAATGGTACCCGCGCTCTCCTTCGCCCCGTTCAAAATGCATAGACAAAGCTAACCACCCACGCGCAAAACCAAACAGCTCCCCCTCGGCCTCCTCAACGCCGCGCAGGGCCACCCCATGATGGTCGAGCTCAAGAACGGTGAAACCCTAAACGGGCATCTCATCCTTTGCGATACTTGGATGAACTTGACGTTACGCGAAGTGGTACAGACCAGTCCTGTAGGTTTCCCTCTTTCCCTCGTTGGGTGGAATGGGCAACCTCACAGATGGGAGGAGTGGAAACAAATCGGGTAGGGCAGAGATGGTGAGAACGATAACTGACGCGACACCAAATAGGAGGGCGATAAGTTTATGAGGTTACCCGAGGTTTACGTCAAGGGGAACAACGTGAGTTACGATTTGTTGTCGCAAGAGGGGTAAGGAAACTGGCTGATGAGGGGATAGATCAAATATCTCCAGGTGCAGGAGGACATTCTTGAGATTGTTAAAGAGCAGCAGGGCGGTCAGCAGGGCGGGTTCCGTGGCGGAAGGGGTGGGCAGGCGAGAGGGGATCATGGCGGACGAGGTGGTGATCGAGGGAGGGGCGGCCGTGGGCAGGGAAGGGGGAGAGGAAGAGGGAGGGGCTAAATCTATGGAGATTGATGGGGGTTTCGCTAGGACTGGATTGGGAGTATGGGTATGATGCTTGGGCAAGGCGAGGGATGGTGGAGTGGTAGTGTTCATATCGCCATGTAAAGACTGGCGAGGTTGGTTGGGGTTTTCCAAGCCCGAGAGGGCTCAGTTGGCTCAGTGCGGTAGGTGTGGAAGCTGAGAAATGCCACGAGAGGCGAAGCTGGCTTATTAGGGATGTTTTTCCACCTCAATCAATACAATCAATACCGAACCGTTGCCGACTCGATTCGCGTCTCCGCATCACGTGACCTGGCGTTCAAGTATGTCTCCAACGTCCAGCGCCACAAAAAGCTCAAAGTTCAACATCGGGCTAATCTTCACCTTGGACACACCGCAATGGCGTCCCGCGCCCGAATACCCATTGACGGGCTATCACGATGTCTCTGTCCCGCAATTGACTCGTTCCTCCCTCCGCGAAGCTTCCATACTCCCGGGGCCGGCCGAAAACGAACCCACACTCAGCACCAAACCCGCGCCGTTCACACCAACCCCCCCGAGAACCCCCCCAATTCTTCGACCCCCAACCCGAAACTCAACCCAAAACCTAAACACCCCATCTGCACAGTCGACCTTGACAACCACACCCAACGAGGCTTCTCCTCCGCCCTCGCGACTGCCCCCCTCGGCGCGTTATACAAGACCCTCCACGATGCGCGCAACTCAGAAGGCCAGGCAAGGCGCATCCGGCTGCTGGTGAGATGGCTTGTCGAGCGAAGGAGGCAACGGCCAAATGTCATGCTGTATGAGGCGCTCGTGGTGGCAAATTGGGCGACACTGGGGTCGGCGGGCGAGGTGAAGGGTTTGTGGGAAGAGATGCGGAGGGTGGGGTTGCAGGCGACGGGGAGGTTTTATTATGCGGTTTTGAGGGTATTTTTTTCCCCAGAGGTCTTGGTGGCTTGGGGGGGTGAATGGCTGGCTAACTGGTGTGGAATAGGCGTTAGCGGTACATCCAAATTATTTGCTGAGGAATGAGATTCTTCGGGAGATGGAAAAGACGCCGAGAGACGGGGATGAGGTGGAGGGGCAGGTTAATGGACAGAAAAGAGAGAGCGGGGTGTTGCCTGAGGGGAGGTGTAGTGTTGCTTTGGGTCTGCTCAGGGACGGCCAGTATGAGATGGCGCTGGATTACTTCGACGACATAGTCAGCTCAGGGGTTGACTTCCCCGCGTGGGTGTGGGATGTTTTCATCTTTGTCCTTGCGAACAGAGGGTTTGTTGAGGATGCTGTACAGCTGATGATGCGCCGGTCAGGGACAACTGTCAAGTCGGCGGCTGTCTCGCCCTATACGCTGTGGTATTTCCTGCTGGGGGAGTGCAGCAGTCTCCACAGGTACCCGGAAACCAAGTTCATCTGGACCGAGCTGGTCGAGACGAACCTCATCAATCCCTCTGATGGCATAGCCCTGAACGTTCTCAACTTGGCTGCCCGCCACGGGGACGTCAACCTCGCTTCTCACGCCCTCGAGACCCTCTCGGCCCGCGTCAAGCTCAGCATCCACCATTACGAAGCCATGATCGAATGCTACACTCAATCAGGCGACCTCAACAACGCCTTCCGCATACTCTGCATCATGCCCACCGCCGGTATCATCCCGGAAGCAGGGAGCACACGCTCCATCTTTGCGATTCTCAAAAACTCTCCTTGCCAAACCGACACTTTTGTCACCCTCCTCTCTGAACACCGAGCCGCACAGACTAACATCCCCATTGCCGCCGCCAACGCCGCCCTCGAGGCTCTCTGCTACCAGAAACGCTTCGACCGGGCCGCCGCCTTCTACCAGGATATTACCCACCTCTGCAACGAGGGCCCCAAGCATCACACCCTAAAGCTGCTGCTCGACAGCGCGACGACAACAGAGCACGCCCGCTTTGTGCTCACGCAGTTGGATACCTCGGCAATTAGACAGCGTCCAGACATGTATCCGGGTATCATCCGGTGTCGGCTCCTGGCTGGGGACCGCGATGCCTGCCTTCGGTATTTTGAGATGGGGCCAGCGATGAGACTCGAGAACCTTTCGTGGTTGGACAAGACCACGCTGCTTGCTGTGATTCGGTCGTTTGTGGCGGACCAGGATCCGCGGACGTGGGATCTGGTGGGTCTGGGAAGGAGGTTGGGTATGGAAATCAATGAAGAGGTGGAGGTGATGATGGAGGTGATGAGAAGGCAAGAGGCGGAGAGGGAGATGGTGGAGATGGCGACGGGAGCGGCGGATGTGTCGTCTTCATCTCCAGCTTGACCTTAAGCCTAATTTTGTAACTCTCTCGAGGGACGAACTTGATTATTGCACCCCTCAAGTTGCCAGGTAATAGTGAACATGTGCTGACCAGGGGATCACCAGAATATCTCGTTGCAGTCAACACCATGTTATACATGACACAACCAACTGCAAGTGGCGGCTACCAGTCTCGAGATTCCAAGATAGCTCTTCTCACCAGTCACGCCAGCCCCATCACCAACTGTTCGAGACTTGGAGTATTAACTGGGCACGATTGAAGTTGTCGCCCCATCAACTCACAATTTTTGCGTAGCAGCGGCTCGTTAATATTCATTTCAAATGTGGCTAGGAGACTCTGGCGATTGAGCTGTAGCTTTAGCTATCTGCTATTTTATGTTTGCTCCAAACAGTCAGGCTCCCGCCATCTCTCGCACCAACAGAGAACGCATCGCATCAAATGCCAAAGCCCCGAAAGAGTATTTTCATTAAAATGCAACGGGGGGTATCGTGTTGCGGTTGTCTTTGCCGGTTATCCCAGCCCTAATCCCAGCTTACCCATGCCAGTTCCGTAATGCGCCTAACTCCGCCCCTTTTTGCCCACTATCGCAACCTCTCCAGATATTGGTTCAACTTCCTGAATAGAAACCGGTGCCTCGCTCAACTAAGCTGGCCATTCAAAGTTTTCGCTCTCTGGGAGTGAACTCCCCGAGAGCTGCGAGTTGGCAATGTTCATGTCATGCCACTTCGTGTACTATGCCTGCTTGCTGCCTAAACCAGGCGAGTAAATGCAAGTATGTCATCTAATTACAAAACCTCGCCAGGTCGAAGACAAAAAAAGACGGACGGAAGGTACTGTAACGGGAAACACCAAGTCTTTCATCCTGGGGAGTGACAATACCGTGTTCGTCGAAAAGGTGCGTATGCAGTCGACATGCTGGCCGAAGAGGGTAAAGAAACAAGATCGACCTGGCGGGAAAGATGTTGTATGGTACAAGTTGATACACGCTGAACGACGAAGTGCTCAGTGCTGCGCATTTCGACCCAGCAGTTCGTACAAGGCTTGATCACCTTCCAAATTGCTATATGTGTTGCTCGACAAATTCATCGACTGGTGTTGAGTCTGATTGTATGATCTGGAGCCGGCGTTACTTCCATGTGAATGAGAAGCGCCAGGATAAGCGTTACTCCCGCCCACAGACGAGTTGTAGGTAGACGAAGTGTTGTTGGCTGCATTATAGCCATACCAATTTTGTTGCTGGCTGTTGCTCGGCTGGGCTTGGCTCGAAAAGGTGTTAAAGCCCTGCTGCTGTTGGCGCTGAGATTGTTGCTGCTGCTGGCCATACGCATTCGCTACGCTCTTGGTTTGGGTTGGTGGCTGTGGTCGCACGCTGAACCCTTGCAGAGCCTGGGCCTGGGCCTGTGCTTGAGCTTGAGAGGTGGCGTTGGACGAGCCCATATTGTACGAGGTGCCGTTTGATCCAGTGTTGTGGTTGAATGGCTGAGTCGTACGGGATTGCGAACTGTTTGCTGTCAACCAATGCGATGTGCTCGGAGCCGTTGCTGTGGTTGCATTGTACGAGGAGGCGACTGTCTGTGAAGCCTGGCTGTGGGTAGCAGCCCCATCAGCGGATCTCGAGTTATAAGCTCCATATGAGCTGTACGAGTTTGTTGCCGTCGACGTCGGTTGCTGACTATATGGTTCGTATGCCACAGTGTTACTGGTAGACTCAGTTTTATTGTTTGAATACTGGTTGTAATCATAACTCGCCACCGATGCAGAGTTGGCAACACTTGATGCGGCGGGATAAGAAGCGGTCCCCGTATGTGCCTGGTTAGCCTGGGCGGCTTGGGGTTGTCGGCTCGCGGGAGCATTCTGCACTGGCGTCCGACTTTGGTTCCTAATGGATTGACGAGACTTCGCTCGAGCCACTTGGGCGGCAGGCAAAGAGGGCGATGTGTAAGACGCCTCGTTAGCAGCGGACACGGGTGTTGCGTTCCAATTTGACTGCTGTCGAGCATCATCGTACGCCGCTGCTGCAGGATTCCGCGTAGGAGGCTGAGCTCTTTTAGCTTGTTGTCGAGGGGAAGGGTTCGACGCCACAGCGGGGGTCATTTTGGGAGAGTTGGGCATTGACTGCCAGCTACCAGTCTGCGCAGTCGCGCCGTTGAGACCCGCCGTCCGATCAGGAGCTGGTGGGCCAGAAGGGAGCGCGCGTCTAGACCGTTGACGCCCTGTGCCTGGCTGCTGCATCGGCTGGACTGTGGTAGCTGGCTGCTCGGAATATGAAATGTTGGTTTCTGTCAACGGCGGAGGGTAGCTGTAACTGTTGAGTGGAGCACCTGCGGTGGCATTGACAGACGCAATATAACCATGTGAGTCGTGCGTCTCCTCGATAGCCGGTGAAGCACCAGCGGGGAAGCTTAGGCCCGAGACCTGGTGGTGGTAGAGGCCCGTCGATTGGAAGGTCGGCGCCACTCCAACAGGAGGGTCAATGATCTGCGATGGAGGAAGTACGGCTGGCTCTGTGTGGAAGCCCGGCGAGGGCAAATCGTCCGGTTCGTTATCCTCTGGCTCAATGTTCGGCTCGGGCTCGGTCATGGTGGTCTGCTCAAGTATACTCTGCTCTTCAACCTGCGCTATCTCCTCGTCACCTGGCTTTGCTGCTCTACTTGCTCTCTTCCTTTCAAGGCCATAGGTACAGGTGACCCCTCGTGTCACACACGGCGTGCACGATGGCTTTGCCTTGTCGCACTTTTGCTTGGAGGATCGGCATGTCTTACAAGCCCCCCTTGTCAGCTTCGGCTTAGCTGTTGCAGCCGTCACGGCTGCGGCGGCGATATCACTGTCGGCAGCGCCGTCTAGCTGTGCCACTGCGGCGCCTGATTTCTTCCGGGAGCGCTTGGGCTTGGACCCTGGGGCATCAGTGCTTTTGCCTGCGATGTCTGCGGACTGCCACTGCGGAGGAACTGGCTGATCAGTGCCAGACCCGTTCTTATTGGGGTGGACGATGCGCAGACGGTCGGCGCCGTACTTAACGAGCATCTTCAGCGACTCTTGCTGCAATTCAGGTGACTGGTTTGCAAATATGTTGAACTGCTCTGACGAAAGACTTCCTGGGTTGATGTTACTTCCGCTCAGTAGGTCGATGGCCACATCGCGTCTCCTAGCCGCTTCCTCGGCCGAAAGATTTAGGAGAGGGCTGGCGAGATCGCTGTGAGGGTTGGCATCTGCAGCGGAGCCCTCAGAGCTACAATTCTGGCCGCTTGCCATTTCCTGTGGAACGGCGACGCCATTGGGACTGACGGACTGCGGTTTAGCAGCCATGTCCTTCTTGCGCCGTTTCCTTTTAAGTGATGGTTCTCCCTCAGCGACACCTTCTGCTCGCCGCTTTTTGGGCTCTTTCGGTATTTTGGGTGGTCTAGGAGGCTTGGGTGCTTTGGGGTTTTTTTGAGGTTTCGGGACCTTTGCATTAACCGGCTGGTTGGCCGCGGGCGGAGGCGTTGGGCGACGTTGCTCGGCCCAGAGTTCTCCGACCGTCTTATGGATCGGGGTGTGCTCATAATTGACTTCGATACGTCTTGAGCCTTTGAGAAACGACACCTTGAGCTCTCCTCTGCAATCCCACGCGGGGCGGCCTGCGAAGGGTGCTTATTAGCAACTGGGACAGTGGAACAGCAAGGAGGCGAGCCTACTCATGTTGACTGGGTCATGACTATCCTTTCCACTCCAGGCCGCGATCGGGATTTTGGGGGGGATTTTCGCGCATTGGCGTGTCCAGGCCCCCATTGAATTTTTACAAATGTAAGTGAAGATCCAGCCCTGGTCGCCTCTGGACACAGTCCGAATAGTCCAGTTACTGCCGTCGACCTGGCTCATTGCCGCGACGATGTGCTTGGCCACTGAGCTCTGGGGCGCGCTGTCGTCCTGTGGCTGGTTCATGATAACATCGATAGCGTTAATCCGGCGAATGGTGTGGGCGCCATGGGCCTCCAAGGCAGCAACGCTCGATTGCACGCCGCCAAGTAGGGGATCGAGGGTCGCAGAGTGTTCGAGGGCGCCATTTTCGCTGTCGGTGACGGGAATGCTGAATATGATCGAAGTGGGGAGGTCAAAGGTCTGAACGAAGTGGGTGACGCTGGTTTCGGTGACATGGGTGCCAAAGTGGCCGCGCAAGCGGTTCAGCAACTCGGCGATAGAACTACACGTATTGTCGGCACCGATTGAGCCCAGCAGCGCCTCCATCGCGGTGGTCGGGGTTGGCAAGAGGCCACGGGCTACCTCTCGGCGATTGGCAGGCCCTCTGGCTGCGCGGCGCGAGCCCGCTGACAATTTCGTCCGAATTGCTTCGTGTCCCGCCTCGTGTCAATCGCGGCCACCAACGGTAAGGATGTGAACCCACCAGAGGCTTTCGGTTAATGCTAATCACGTGCTTTGGCGTCGCGGTGGTGGAGTCCTGATGTGGGATCAAAAAGCCGGTCCAGACTCTTGAGTAGATTATCGCCCGAGGCAGCGCGAGGCTATTGCATGCGAGTGCGTCTGAAATTCAATGTCATTCAAGAGGTAGGTAGGTAAGGGATGAAAGTTTCGAATAACGCGTTTCTTGCCAAATTTCTGAAACTCTCCATCCGCGGTCAAGATTACGTGCCTGGGCTTTTTTGGCTTGGGTGAGAAGAGAGGCGCATCAAATACTTTAGTCGAAGCACTCGCTCCTCATTCCGCATCTCCTCGTTGGCTTCGTTTTTCAAGGTTCAAGGTTATACCGACGTTCCGTTAGTCGCCTCTGTAGACGAGAAAATGCGGTAATGTCGATTCTTTCACCCAGTTCCCCTCGATCAAACACGGGAGGGCGCAAAAGAGATTGAAGTTGCAGCTTCATTTATTCAACTCGAAGTCTTGATTCGCTCTGTACTGGATCTTCCTCCCGACAAATCGGAGCTAAAGTCCCATTGCCACCAGACCAACTATCCGTTCCGGTACCAGAACGCCAAACTACTGAGCATACATACATCATACACACGCAGCAAACGACCAAGCCCGCAATATCACGCCCATATCCCAGTAGCTCCCATATCATCAAGCATTCTCCTCTAGCCATTGTTCCAGCCTCTCGACCAAGTCCGCCTTTTTGCCCACAATGCTGAGCCCCTTGCCTGAAAGCATATCTTTCAACTCTGCTACCGTCAACTTCTTCAATGTATCCTGCGCGATGGCAACCTTGAGTTCGGCGTTGCTAATGGAACCTCCCTGTTTCTTTGCCGTAGCAACAGCTTTGGCTCGCTTTGTAGGGCGCTCTACTTCATCCTCAGCCTCTCGTTTGAGTGCCCTAGACTGCATGAGATCTCTCGCTTTCTTCGAGACGGTTTCCTTCCACTCGACGAGATATCCGCCAACCCTCTTGTCCATTTGCCTGTATTTTGGTATGGTTGCATCCTCGGGGTTTTCAGGCACACTCTCGTCAAGTGCAATGGCTTGCAGAATTTTGTAGTGCCATTGAAGTGACGGGTTCGGATACTTTTGAGGGTTGTACATGGCCTTGGGGAGCTGGAGGTTCTGAACAATTTCCCTCATCCCGTCCGTCAGCTCGTGTGGACACCTCGGGCCAGGTTCCCACTTGACAGATCTGACATCGTCGGCAAAGGGCAGTGGGTAAAGCCAGAGACCCGCCGGAAGGAAATGTGTCTGATCGGGATTATGCGATGGCAGAACCGCCACAAGAATCGGGTTGGCGTTGTCACGAGCGGTGAACCAAGCGAGTCCCATCCTGTCATCCTTGAGTAGCTTCTGCCAGAGTGCAGAGAAGACTCGAGTAGATCCCACGTAGCCTTCTTCACTCGGGAATATGAAGATGGATTTCTTCACTGACGCCCACATTGGCAATAGAGATCTTGACTTAAAGCCAATGATGCGTAGCCCTTTCTCGCCAAGTTGCTTGAGTGATTTTGTTTCCTCGGGTGTAAAGTAGATGTATTCAGCACCGAACTTGTAAGCCCTCTTCACCTCTGACTTGTCCACCGTCCTGGTGGCAGCATCAACCTTCATTGTTTCTGACTGAGCGAGTTGGGCTTCCTCTCCGCCCAGCCAGACGTAGCAGGTCCGCGCAGGTGTCTGCCTGTGAAGTGGAATGTAGCCCTTGATGGATATCACGAGACCTGGTGCAATCTCAAATCCTAGATTCGAGAAGTAGGATCGCTTGGGCGTCTGCTTCGAATTGATGTTGGAGATCAACGAGTTGAGAAGTGTCAAGCCATCGCCTGACTTGGAAGCCTTGACTTCCGTGCCTCCGGCCTCAGCAGCAGGGTCGCGGTACACAATATCCTACCCATCGTTAGCCTGAGAACACAGGTCGCAGGTAATGTCTTCGTACATCGTAGAATCTGGAAAGGTCAAACCTCTTGTTCTCCCGACTAATAGGAAACAATTCAATGATGACACCCAGGTCGTAGAGATCCTTGGCCCGAACTGCCGCTGACGACTTGGCCGTCTGGTCGCCTGCGTGAGGGTTGTCGTTATCCGTAATGATAAATAGCCTTCTGGAGCCAAAGTTGGCAGCATTCGTAGTGAAGATCTGGTTAGCGCAAAAGAGCACATTCGACATGAGCGCCGGCTCTTTCGAGGGCACCAGGACATCTTCAAGGTCCTCTTCTTCCTCAACTATTGCTTTGAGACGCTTAACATCTTCAGCGGAGGGGACGTCAAGGTCGGTTAACAAAAAGCAGTGTGGATAGCCCGTGCCACCACGAGAGCCAGCCTCATCCCGAAACTTTGACTTCTCGGTGCCGAAGAGTAAAATCCCCATCATATCCTTGGGTTGTGAGATGATGCGCTGCTGCATGATCTGGTAGGCGCTTTTCAGCGCAGCTGAAACGGCTGAGTCGTTATCGGCCTTCTTTTTATCGAGAGCCTCCTGCGGCTCCAGCATAGAGCCGCTGACATCAATCGCAAAGAGAATCGCGTCTTTCTGCGTCTTGTAATCCTAGTGCGAAATGATAAGAGTCGTCCTCTCGAATCAGTAAATGGGACTTACGGTTTCATCTAATTCCTCCTCCTGTTCCTCTTCCGCGCGTTTTCCCTCGTCGCCTTCCCAAGCCATGGTCGCAGCGTTCAATGGTATTGTCTCAATCGAGATCTGGGGCCGCTTGCCGAAAGGTCTTTCCGGTCAACGAAGATAAGAGGCAAACCCAGGTGACAATTGAGTGGGCGACAGACGCGTTCGCCTGAAGAGGGAAGCGCGACTGCCTAAACGCCAGAACATGTGACGTAGAACCGAACCGGAGAATAGAAATCCCCGACATGTGATTGGTCCGGGAGTTGCCCGATGCCCAGACTCCAAGGTCCCGCCGGCATCTCTTGGCGGAAGGGGCGAGTGGGCGAACTACTAAAAAGGTGAGAGCGCACATCAACCATGAACGGGACACCTACCCCCCTTGCCACCATCCAGTGTCAGATGTCAACGCCATCCATTGGGTTACCATCCGAACACCCCAATCTACTGTTGCAAATACTGGGGTTTTAAACACTCGGTCGTGTCTTGTATTCCCAGTCCTCTGGGCCGGCGCGAACTCAGCACATCTCACTCAACATGGCTTTCCTGCGCCCAGCTACTCAACTCTACAAGGCGGCAACAGCCCCTGTGGCGTCATCGGTCAGGCCACTCGCATTTTCAGCGCATTCTCGACAGCAACTACGTTGGCTGGCCACGCCGACATATCCGGTAATACAAACCAATGTCGGCACGGCCATGGTTTTCCTGAACATGGGCGGGCCCTCAACAGTGGACGAAGTTGGGGATTTTCTGAGCAGACTGTTTGTCAGTAGGCCTGAGGAAATGAACAAACGGCTCAGCAGCTACTGACGCGCATTTCACAACAGGCCGACGCAGATCTGATTCCACTCGGGCGTCTCCAGAGCTATCTTGGGCCCCTCATTTCCAGCCGACGGACACCCAAAATCCAGAAACAATATGCTGCCATTGGAGGTGGTTCGCCGATCCGTAAATGGTCCGAGTACCAATGCGCCGAAATGTGCAAGCTCCTCGACGAGATGTCCCCAGAGACGGCGCCTCACAAACCGTATGTAGCGTTCCGCTACGCCAACCCCCTCACGGAGGAGATGTACAGAAGGCTTCTGAGCGACGGATTCGGCGATGGAAAGGGCGGTCGTGCTGTTGCCTTCACCCAATATCCGCAATACTCGTGCTCCACCACAGGTAGCAGTCTCAATGAGCTGTGGAAGTGGCGACAGAGGCTGGAAGGCAAGACGGGACCACTCGAGGACGGTAGTGATGGTACTATCACGTGGAGTGTCATTGATCGATGGCCGGTCCATCCAGGGCTAGTCGAGGCATTCGCTAGCAACATTGAGAAGAGGTTGCTCGAGTACCCGGAGGAACGCAGAGACAAAGTCATCCTCCTTTTCTCAGCTCACAGCCTGCCGATGACAGTGGTCAATAGAGGTGCGTTAAGTCACGCGATCCTGTCCTGGCCAGTACAATTCTGATATATCACAGGTGATCCTTATCCCGCCGAAGTTGCAGCTACTGTCCACGCTGTCATGCACCGGCTCAACCACGGGAACCCCTACCGGCTCTGTTGGCAGTCGCAAGTCGGACCGCAGCCCTGGCTCGGCCCACAGACGCAGATGACGGTTGATGAATATGTTGCCAAGGGCCAGAAGGACCTTCTGTTGATTCCAATCGCGTTTACTTCTGACCATATTGAGACGCTCTTCGAGCTCGACGAGGAGGTGATTGGCGAGTCGGGTCACGGAGACACAATCAAGCGAGTCGAGAGCCTCAACGGGAACCCCATCTTCATTCGGGCTCTAGCCGACTTGGCCAAAACACATTTGGATAGCGGCATTGCCTGCTCAACTCAGATGCACCTCCGATGCCCAGGATGTAAGAGTGAGCGGTGTGCTGAGTCTAAGAAGTTTTTTGCCAGCCAGCAGGAGCAATTGGTGGATGGTTATTGAAGTGCAATAAGTTTGAGCGTGTAATGATATTCCGGTTTCAAAAATGACTGGCGGTTATTTCCCTGAAGCTCGCAGATCTTGCGGCCTCCACAAGCGGCGCTCTCACCCGGGCGGGGCAACGCGATCTGACAGGATGCAGCCTCGGACTCGGTGTATTAGCGTCTGCAGCCAGGAAACGGGGTGTGCCAATGTCTCCGAGGCAGCAAATGCCGGGTTCTTGACGACCAGGTTCTTTATGTCCGTAACCCTATAGACCCTCCAGAGCGCAGCAGATGTTCAATCGCCAGTCACCTGGACATCTGGAGCTCCTCCCATAGGCAGGCCGCGCTCCACGTTTTGGCCAGTGGGGCGGCCCACGGGCAGCGATATCGATTGTGGGTGGGTCTCACCCCTGGGCTGCGTCATCGAGTCCCGCGCGTTCCTGGAACGGACGCCGAGGCACACCCCACACGGTTCAGATTACCAATGCGCCGGCGAGACGGACAATTATAATATAGTCTCCAGCACAAGTATTGACCACGTCTTATCTTGACGGGATAGCGCAGCGCAAGGCGCCAACGAAACTAGCGAGACTTACATTGCTCACTCTAATGATCGTGGGATACCCTGTTTAAATAATACCACCCTTGACGAGCCGCGAGAGTTATTGTCACATCGCTAACTATCCCCACACACCTCCCTCGCTCCCTCCCCCTAAAGTGCAGACTGTTTCTGAGCACTCATTGTTTTTCGCTATTGTCCCCTCATTCATCCCGTCTCTTCTTTTCTCTTTTCCCGATCATCCAAACCTATCCCCCCCAGTCGGTCAGGAACTCAAGTCTGACGAGACCAGACGAGGCCCGCCCCACCGAGACGATTGCGTCGTTCATGTGGGTCCATCCCAAAGGCCTATCTAGACGCTCACTCGCGAGGTCCAAGATCGGGTCCATCACTCCGGCGCAAATATTCTCTCCCTCTCGGCCTCTTCCTTTCTTTTCGTTTTATAATCCTGCTGGTGCCGCGACTGGGGCGGCAAAATAAATTCGCAAGCTCCGCGCCCCCGATAGGTTAGCCTTCTCGAGATTCTGGGCTGCTATCTAGGCTCAGTGAGTGTACGCCTGCACTTGCATCTTCGGATCTCGCTGCCCAACCCTCGGCGACCATGTTGACCAGCGCCGACGCCCGCTCAGCGCCCATGGTGGATGCCGTTGGGAGCTCGAATGCAAACGGAAACCGGACGACTGGAAGATGGTGGGGAAACTCTACCAACACCGACGTCGATGCGAACGACACCGAGACAACGGCCCTGCTGGACGGGGTGTCCGGAACCAGAGTAAACGATGGCGTCCCGGCGCTGACGAAGGATAGTTGGGCTGGGTTTGAGGACTTTGAGGGGTTGCCATGGTGGAGGAGACCTTCCGTATGTCATCCCTCGATGGCCGGGGATGCTGTGTGTGGTGTGTGGGTGGGTGATACAGCATCCCTGTGCAAGGTGTCACTGCTGTCAGACGTGTGTCTATCTGACCGTTCGTCCTGGGACTGACAATATGCTGTGTTGCCACGGATGTAGGTGTGGTGGCTCATGGCACCGTATGCGCTGTTCACATTGGCGTTTGGCGGGTCTATGGTTCCGAGATTGAACTTGTGAGTGAGGAAGTGGCAGGTCCGAGTGTTGTTGAGGTGCTAACAAAGGGTAGGATCGTCGACCTCGTCTGTAAACGGTATTTTGCGGATAAGTCGGCAACAGACCCCGCTTATGCCTTCGTTCCTATCGTCCCTGGCGCAGACAACCCGCAATGTCGGGCCGACCCTGATGTTCAAGCCAGCGTGGCAACGTTCACCTTAGTTATCAGTGTCTTGACGGGAACGCTCAGTGCCCTCACGGCACCCAAGCTAGGCTCCCTGTCGGACCGCTACGGGCGGAAGCGGTTGATCGTCATCAGCTCCTTCGGCGCTATTGTTGGAGAAGTCATCACCATTCTTGCCGCCAAGTATCCCGATTTGATCCACTACCAGTGGCTCCTGATCGGCGCCTTCTTCGACGGCTTGACTGGCTCTTTTACCGCTGGCAGTGTTCTCAGTCACGCCTATACATCGGACTGCACGCCGCCGTCGAAACGATCTGTTGCAATCGGCTATCTACACGCGTGTTTGTTCACTGGTCTCGCCTTTGGGCCCCTTATTGCCGGCTACCTTGTCGAGTGGACGGGCTCCCTGCTGTCCATCTTCTACATCACGCTCGGTTGTCACGTCTTTTTTATTCTCTTCCTTACCTTCGCTGTCCCGGAGTCCCTTTCAATCAAACGACAGCTCATTGCCCGGGAAAGGCACGCCGCCAAAATTGCTAATCTTGCGCCCCCGCCGCGTTGGGTGCTCAACATTGCCGCCCACATTCCGTTAGGCGATCATATGAGTGAGACCATTCGATCTGCAAAAGCAGCCAATCCCTTGTCTCCTCTCAGCATTCTTTTTCCTAAAGGCTCCCACAACGCACACCTCCGGCGGAACTTCTTCATTCTTGCCTTCATCGATATGAGCTTGCTCGGAGCGGTTATGGGCGCTGGTACTGTCACGATCTTGTATACCGGCTACATGTTCGGCTGGGGAACCCTTGAGTCATCGAGATACGTGTCTATGGTATCCATGGTCCGTGTTGTTGTCCTCATGTGCGTCTTCCCAGTCGTAAACTATATTTTCCGTACGCTCCCTCACGCCCGACGTCGCCGTGAGGAGGGAGGGCCGCCGATCGTGGAAAAAAACGCTGGTGCAGATATGCTCGACCTCTGGGTATTACGTAGCGCGTTGCTCTCGGATGTCATTGGCTCCGTGGGATATATTTTTGTCCGCACTGAGCCGTTATTCGTCCTGTGTGCCATCATCACAGGACTTGGCGGGATGGGCTCGGCCACCATCCAGGCGGCTCTCACCAAACACGTCCCCGCTGAGAGGGTTGGAGGGCTGTTAGGGGCTATCGGCTTGTTGCACTCATTGGCCCGTGTTTTCTCGCCTATTGCCTTCAATGGACTGTACGCTGCAACAGTGAAGTTCTTTCCGCAGGCCTTCTTCGTTCTATTGGCGGGTTTGTTTACGGCGTCGTTAGCGATGTCGTCGCTGCTGAGGCCTCATGGTAAGTTTGTCTCGCTTTTTGACCTTGGTGATAGCTCCTAACAAATGCAGTGTACCTGGAGGAAGACGACGCAGAGCCAGAGCCAGCGTCCCCAGCCGTATCAGCGGATATATTACGGGACACACTGGACGATGATGAACTGATTCCTACACCAACCGCATAGATCATCTTTCTTTTACTTACTCCTATTTTCTCGATATCCTTCAGTCTATTCATTTCATATACCTGTGCAAGCGATCCAGAGTGGCTGTACAATAACAAGAATGTGGCTGTACAATAACAAGAATGTGGCTGTACAATAACAAGAATGTGGCTATGATCTACACTAGATGAGATAGATCAGAATGGGGCCTGTTTCATGGCGTAGCGATGGGAGTTTGAGACGGCACGGCGATCCGGAGAAATCGGGGGTAAGTGTTGGAAACCAAGGCCCAAAGCTATGATGTAATGAACAATCGTGTAGACTACCATCTGCAACTAAGTGCTGCAACGTGTCTGTGTTTTCAATGCGGTAGAAATCGCTTTTGGATGACGAAACGCGGTTTGAGACGGTTCACACAGATGGAATTTCTGAAGAATTGAGATAATCCGAATACCGAGGCCTAGAGGTAGAGTTCGGGGTGGTGATGAAGTGGGGCAAGGCAATGAGCAGCTGCTGGCGGCAAGCACTGGAGGAGCTGAACTCACCCATCATCTCTCTCTCACCTCATCCATAGAATATCTAGGCTCAGGCACATATAATAAGAACACGACAGGTATCCAAAAAATGGCATCGCACCACACCCACGAGTGGGTAGGCAAGGAGCTCTCTAGATACATAGGTATGCTAAGAAGGTGTCGATCCCTGCGAATAGCATATCAATTTGGTTCCACCACTCCCTCCCTTTTCTCCTTGCGAACCCCTACAGCAACCACCTCAGCATTTCTAGACAGTGCGCGCTACCGACTCCTGAGAATGAACAGCAGCATCACTGTTCAGACTAGCAATCATGACCGCCAACGTCGGCAAGACAAGGAGGTGAAGCCGATTTATTTTGGGCCTTTTGAGGTCACCAGTCAGGTATGATTCTGTCTTTGCAGCAGAACAGTCTCATCCCAACCTCACCGCATTCGCATCAATCATGGTGATATATAGTTACTAATAAAGGGCACAGGTCTTTTATGCAACCCCCCATTCCTTCGCTCTTGTCAACCTCAAACCTCTCCTCCCAGGGCACGTTCTCGTCTGCCCGCGCCAACGCCATCTCCGCCTAACAGAACTGTCCCCCATCGAGCTCGCCGACCTCTTCACCACCGTCCAGCACATCCAGCGCATGCTTGCCCGCCACTATTTCACCACCGCGTCCCCAGTTGAATCCCCCACCCCTTCCCCTCCCACCGCCTACAGCCCAGAATACCTCGGCTCCTTCAACATCGCCCTCCAAGACGGCCCCGAAGCCGGCCAGACCGTCGCGCACGTCCACGTGCACATCATCCCGCGCATCCGCGGGTCCACGGCAAAGCAGACGGCCACGCCATCGGATGAGCTGTACGATCGGATGGCGGAGGAGGATGGGAACGTCGGCGGGTGGCAATGGGATTTGCATCACGCCCGGGCGGCAGAGCTAAGTGGGAGGCCGCGGCCTGGTGGGGGGTTTCCGAGGATTGAGGATTGTGATCGGGCACCGAGGTCAATGGAGGAGATGGAGAAGGAGGCAGAGGCATTCAAAGGGGTGTTGAGGGATATGGACGAGGAGGAAGAGAGGAAGAAGGAGTTGAAGGGGGAGGTGGATAGTGTGATGGCTTTTTAGGGTGGGATTCAAGGATTGATTGGTAATCTTGTTAGACTGAATATCTCCCGTGCCATTCTCAGTTGCACTGGGTTGTCACTCATGAGGTACCGGGCCAAAGTTTACACACCAAATGTCGCTCGAACAATGTCTCCCTCAAACAATGCCATGATACCCCGAGGCACCATCACCCAGAAAGCGTTTTGAAACAGTCACATATCGAGTCCCATACTGATGACAGACAACAGACACAGCGGTGCAAATCAGCATTGACGAAACCACACCCGCTTGCTTTTTTGTTCGTACCCAACAAGAGAATAATATATCACTGGGGAAAAACATGAAAAAAAGACACCAGAGAAAATAAAGACGTGCCGATCCCATGCCCCGCCAAACAATGCCACTTGCCTAAGAATGACCTGGCAGTCCAGCTGTCT
>Ga0247765_1000099_pt1 | contig 65834 bp, 65 predicted proteins | sample UWRJL106311C6_FD_179949 | JGI IMG/M metagenome (GOLD analysis project Ga0247765, IMG submission 179949) | Plant litter microbial communities from Arlington Agricultural Research Station in Wisconsin, United States - UWRJ-L106-311C-6 | ecosystem: Environmental > Terrestrial > Plant litter >... | reverse complement strand
AGGCGATTACGCCGATTACAAGGAGAGGGTTATTGGTGGTGGTGGGAGCCGGAAATGGTTTAGCGGATTACGACGTAATTGCGCGCCCCCTCGATAAGACAAGCCAGCGGGGCTCCGGGGTAGGGCGGATGCAGCCGAGCTTGCTGACTGGGGTGCCTGAAGGGGTCCCGTGCTGTTCCGTCTGACTGACTCGAGTCTCCTCGGATACAAAGACACTCTTCCGTCTCTCTCTCCAGTGCTGGGTTGTAGTTGAGGAAACAGAGACCAGCTGCTGGTTGTGTCATTTTCTGGATTGATTTCACATCGTGTTTATCAATTCAATTAACTATCTTGGTCGGATTCCCCGATATTCGGTGCCTTTTCAAGGCACAAACCCATCTCTTCCTTATCTCCCGCCTTTCTTTCTGTTCACCAGCGGACACTCCGAAAGTCCATCATGGCGACCACCATCATACCTGCGCGGGCCATCATCCCGTTCCTGGTGGGGATGATGCTTCTAACGGGCGTGTGCAACACTCTCTTGACAAAATACCAGGTAAGAAGCTAATCCAATGGAACCCGACATCTCGCTTCCTCCACACTAACCCGCCAAACCACAGGACAACCAATGCGTCCGCAACTGCGACAATCCCGACCCCACAAAGCGGAAGCACTTCGAGCAGCCCGTCATCCAGACTCTCCAAATGTTTGTAGGTGAAATGGGCTGCTGGCTCGTCGTCGGCCTCATGTCGCTCCACGCCCGGTACTTCTCTATCAAGTCAACATACCAGCCCATCCGCGCCACCGACGATGGTGAAGCCGAGGCCGAGGTCGAAGCCCCTGACAACGCTAGCATCCGCTCGCATACGGCTCTCAACGGCTCGGGCGCCACCAACGGTGTGTCCAAGACGGCGGATGCTGGCGAGAGCTCCACCAACGGCGTCCTCTCTGGCTGGCGCGTCCTGCTCCTGGCACTGCCGGCAACATGCGACATCTGCGGGACGACACTCATGAACGTGGGTTTGCTGTTAGTGGCGGCTTCGATTTACCAGATGACGCGAGGCGCTTTGGTGCTGTTCGTAGGCTTGTTCAGCGTGGTGTTTTTGCGCCGCAAGCTGCATCTCTTCCAGTGGCTTTCGCTCATCGGCGTGGTTAGTGGTGTGGCTATTGTCGGTCTCGCGGGCGCGATCCAGCCGGATAAGAAACCGGGGCATCCTGTCGGTTCGGAGGTGGCGGACGTCGGCTCGGATGCCTTGCGAGTGATTGCGGGTGTGCTCATGATTGCAGGGGCGCAGATCTTTACGGCCACGCAATTTGTGCTGGAAGAGTGGATTCTTGAGCGCTCGGCCATTGAACCTGTTAAGGTGGTGGGCTGGGAGGGTTTGTTTGGATTCACCATAACCCTTCTGGGCATGGTGATCTTACATTTGGTGGTTGGAACAACCGAGGCCGGCCGTAATGGGCCGTTTGACATGGTTGAGGGGTGGAGACAGTTTTGGAATTACCAGCCTGTGTTCATCTCAAGCATTCTCATCATGATCAGCATTGGGTAAGTCCGAGAGTCCATCCTTTTGCATATTGCAGTTGCTGACGATGATTCAGAGGATTCAACTTCTTCGGTCTCTCTGTCACCCGCAGCGTCAGCGCCACGTCCCGGTCCACCATCGACACGTGCCGGACACTGTTCATCTGGATTGTCTCGCTTGGACTCGGCTGGGAGACGTTCAAATGGCTACAGGTTGTGGGGTTCGCCCTGCTTGTCTACTTCACCTTTTTGTTCAACGGCATTGTCCAGCCACCGTTTGAGTTCCTCAAGGTCAAGGAGGTGGAGGAGCTACTTCCTCAGGAGCCGATTGAACACAACTAGAGTGGATCAGGTTGGGTTTGGCTAGGCCTGGAAACTCAGTGGGACGAGTTTTACATATTGGTATTATCCACGCTGTCTCGTTTACAGCTGGTCCGTCTCGCGCTTTCGTTTTGCGTTCTGTTCAGGAACGGCTACAGGCGTTGTAGGATTCGGGTGGGGCTTGTTTGGCCAGCATTGCGTGGTTATGATTCGGGATATTATTTGGAGGTCGGGCGTTCTTTTCGCATACAAGTCCTATTTTTGTGAATATATTTCACAGTACAGTCGGTATATAGCACGGTCCAGTCAGCTCAGAACGTTGTGCCACATATCGGTAAAGAGTCTCGCAAACGAGTCGCGTTTTCTCGTCGGTCTGTACTTGAACCAGAGCTTGAAAATGAACTCTAGCTCCAGAATTGTTGACACTGGCGTCTTATCACATCATTCACTCGCTCTAACCATGTCCGCTCCCTTGCTATTCTTGCTGGTGTCTTGTGTCTTTCCCGAGCCAGCTAACATAAATTATCCAAGGTTTAGAACCGAACCGGTAGAGGCAACATAATGGCTTCAAGGTAGGATAAATAGGGAACTTGTCTAGGTACACAAGTACGCAATGTGGATAGTTACCCCGTGATACTTCTTGCGGATACAAGGCGCCCGACACTGAGAGTCTACAGGTGCTAAAGCCTATAGATATACCAGTGCGAGGGTTGTTGAGCTTGAAGAGAGTGGAGGCAAAAATAACCACATCTATGTCCTTACATGGTTTGCTCTATCCCTGAAGGCCTCTGGAGCGTGGTTGCATGTCTCTTGGCACTGTGCTTACCCAGGTGGTGAGCGGTGGAGTTGTGACCGAGGACCAGGCCATTCCGTCAAGTTCGTTCCGGGCCCGCCGGTGTTGGTACCCCGGTGGAAAATGAGAAGTAGGTTGGTTACCTTGGGCCCCGTTGCGTCCTGAAGGCGGCATTCAAGCCAGCGGGGCGATCTGTTAACGAAAACGGACGATAACAAAGTGATGCTGGTTCTGAATTTACTAATCTACACATGTCCATGGCATCTCCTGTGACTTCAACATCATCTAATCTGGTAATGGCCCATCCAAATCCCATGATGTTCGCGTGCCAATGGCCTATTCCCAAAATGACCACCTTGCATCCCACCTCTGCTGCTGTTAGGTACCGTCTTCCTCGCATTTGCTACATCCTCGCTAGAACCTAGTTGCCGAAGCCAACAAACGCGGATGTTCCCAGTCCTGTACCAGGTTCCTACAATAAAATAGCAGTAAGAGAAATGTGCGAAGCTGGAGAAAGAGAAAGAAATTGAGAAGAGAATAGCACCGAACTCCGGCCATCCGTCAGCAAACCTTTCTGCTCCGCTCCTGCCGATATGCAAATCCAAAGTAACATGTAATGTGGCGGCCGCAGGCAAAAACTGGATGAGACGAAGCCAATGAAGGCGTCAGTTTCATGCAGGTCGGATGAGGGGCCGTTTCCTGTAGTCCTTGGTGGTCTCATGGTTTGGCCCGCACGACTTGTGCCTTGGGCTGATATCCCCATCGACGTCATCCCTTGGCCGCCCTGTCCAGCCCTATTCTACTCACCCCCACCTGCCTAGAACAAGTCTCGCAGCCCGTCTTCTCTCACATCCATGACAAGTAATCTGCTCTGTCCCACCAACCCTGGACTGAGATACAGACTAGCTAACGTTGCAAAGCAGCTCATGCTCAAGGATGAACTTGCCCTCCTTGTACTTCTCCGTGTTCTCATACGCCTTGTCATACTTCCACCCGACAACCTCTTTGCATTGTCGACATTGGATGTCGCGGACAATATGACGGCCGGTCGTCATGTTGCGTTCGCTCGGCTCGCCAGTCTCGACGTTGACGACCATGTTAAATAAGTATGCCTTACCGTGCTGGCCGCGAAAGTTCTATAATTTGAAGTGGCGGGGTTAACTACTAGCTATGCGTGTTTGGGGCGAGCACATACCCTACTGATAATGTCTTCGTGATTCGCAAGGTGTGCTTTGCAGTTTTTGCACCCGTAGATACGGTTGCTGTTTAAGTAGGTGTTGTATGAAAGGCCCATGGCTGCTGTATCCTCCCCTAGGCTCCAAATTGCACTCTTGGGAGAGGACGCGCGAGGTTTGCTCGATCACGTATGTATAACCGCACGCAAGAGGGTTCAAAAGAAGTTATTGCCCCTAGAGGAGAAACCGGTCGGCCGAGCGTAAGTGTGAAAATAGAGTAGCGGTATCGATCGACGGACAAGTTCAGTCGGAAGAGATGTAATTCACTGGTGAAACTAGCTGTCCGACTATTGAGAGGAGCCTGGTCGTCAGAACTAGAAGTTATATTCGGCGGAATGTCCCCGCGACCTGCACTGTAAGCCACCTAACGACTTATGCTGGTCTTGTGTGGCGGGTGTGGGTAGCAATGTAGATAGGCGGGTAGGTGGAACGACCAGCGATCGGTCGCCTGTGCATCGAAGACGGGAATGAAGCACTAGCACTAGCCGCCTGGCGCCTGGGTATCCACGGCGGATTGATAAGGCAAAGGGAGTCACAGGGGATGACGCATGACCAGCTCAGCGTCACGCCTGATCGGAATAGCGTCTGCGCCTTCCAGCTGCCGTTGAATGCCGTTGGACTGATTGCTGGACAGTTTGAGAGGTAGCCTGGGCCAACGCCTCCAGGATCTAACGGCACATACGGTAATAGATCATTTGAAGAGTAAGATCCGATATGTCGCTTGTCTGAAGACTGGACCGTCCGCTGGACATGGGCAAGGAAGAAGGAAACCAGTTGTCAATCAGGCCGACAGGGGGTTCCGTTGGTGGGGTATTGGGCGGGGTCATCACGGGGAAGAAGGTTGACTCGACTCTGTCGGAGCTTGGCGCTTGGCGCTCCAAGGATCGAATGCAACCACTGTTATGCTGGAAACTGTGCCACGCATGGCCGACAAAGAACTGGATGCAAATCTCGTTTGCATTCGTACTCTTGATATAGTTGTATGTAGGCCACATTTCACTTATGATGTGGTGTCAAATGAATCATGTACAAAGAATTGCCCGCCGGGCAGCCCCGCAGAAATAACCGTCTAGAAATGGTCCCCCATGTCTCTATTACCCTAACACAGCCCAACCCAACCGCCTCTAAACGCCGGCTTTTTGGGTTCCGCCCATCACCATGAGAACGCTTCTTCGACAAACTCAATATTGCCGTTGTACTGCTTGTTGCGAACCGCTCGTCGAACCTCGTCGCTAAGCGCGCCCGGGCCGCACACGGAAACACCAAGAGTGCCGATCTGGTTCTCCATCTCAATGCCAAGCAGCGTATCGATGTTCGGTCGGCCTGGGAACATCTGCACCGTGGCACTCGGGCTGTGGATCTCCTTGGTCGAGCGCGGTCGGCTGACAAATAGCATAATACGGAGCACCTCGCGGCGTCTTTCCATAGCCAAGATCTCCGTCATCCACGGTCGGATCCACTCAAGATGCTCTGGTGTCTGGATTACCCAGACCAAGACGCACTTGCGGACAGCTGCAGTGCCGTTGTTGTACGCAGCAACCAGATCGCGGACATGTGGTACCGCTTGCGTGATGCCAACACCTCCAGCAAATAGCATCACGGTGCCGTACGAATCCATGCGGTGACCACCCGTGTAGGGGCCCTCGACCAAGCACTTTGTCAACATCCGCCCATCGACGCAGGCAGATGCCTTGTTGTAGAGACTGCCTGTGAAGCCAGTGCGGCCGCGGATGATAAACGAAAAGGTCGTCTTGCGCTTAGCAAGCACGTCATGACGGTCCATTGGCAGATTATCGCTGTCTGGCCGGTCCGACTCCTCGCTCCACGCGACGGTAAAAGGGTGGGATTGCCAGAGACTGATCGAAGGCATGTAGAGATACGCATGCTGGCCTGGCTTGAAGTCCCACGGCCGGGCCATTGTCACCGTCACACGGCAGGCTCCGCCAGGGAGAGCCTCGACCAGTGTCTTTGTACCACCCGAGCCGATATTGTGATACCCGATGCGGATGAGACGTGCTGCGCGGTCAAATACCCAGAGCGCGATGACCGCCTTCAGGTAGGGGAGCTGCGGGAGTTTCTTGAGGTCCAGATGGTACCATACCCCCACCACTGACAAGATGGCGAGGGCAATGTGAGCAACCTTGAACGTCTCGTAGAAAGCGTGCCTGAAGATGCTAGCCGCCTGGATCCCCAGGGCTACGAAGGCGCATGTTGCCTAGAATCATTGGTTAATCGGGAGTTTCACTCAGCCCTGTGTCTTGAGGAACTCACAATGAAGCCCCATAACATATAGGGGACCTTGAATGTGGTCTGGAAGGCGCCGCTCCAGCCGTTTGTGGAAGCACTGCTTACCAAGAAGGCGAGCGTGTGCGCGAGGGCTTCGAGAATCACGATACGACCGAGCCAGCGGTGGAGAAGATTGAACGTGTCAAACGAAATGCCCAACAACTTAATCAGAGGATTGTTCCGGCCCGCCATCAAGAACAAGGGGACCATGTTAACAACGGCGAGAACACCCGTCCGGTTCCTGACGAGGGCGGCCACCTGCTTGAGGGTACCAGAGTAGTCGATAGTAATGACGCAGAACGCAATGTTGGTTGCAAAGTAGCCGACAAGGAAGAGTAGCTGGAGACGTGTGGGAAGGGTACCGACGTTGATGGCCTGGCTAAGCTGGAACTCGCGGTTGTGTCTCTTGCCGAAGATGGGGGAGTACTGGATGTGCTTCTTGAACCATGCCACCTTCTCCGACTGCAACGCAAAGTAACGTTGGGTGTCGTTGTTCAAACTTGAGACGGTCCGTACGTACTTGACCAAGACGGTGGCGAACCTCCAGACCAGAAGCATGGCCGAGATGATGGCCAGTACATAAAACAGGTAGTCGGAGAGCATTTTATTGACAACATCAGCATCTGTGCTGGTTGTCGCGCCTCCTTTAGCTCCAGCTGCCCCAGCCCCAGCCCCTCCGCCTTGCCCTCCAGCAGTCCCGTTGGCCGCGGCGCCGGGAGCTGCATTTGCCGGTCCCGCCATTGTGTTTTCGGAATTTGAGAGTGGAATCGAGAAGCAAGGTTCTGTCAACTGCCGAGGAAGAGAAAATGCAGATCGAACAGTTCTTCTGTAATTGTCTTCAAGTCATGGAGCTTGGTGCCGCTTACAAAGCGGAATCAGTTGTCAAAGTCCTTGGGGGAAAATGAAAGTTGCAAAGCCGTCTGATTGCCCCAAGGCCTTATACTCGAGATGATGTTCGCACAGCTCTTTTGGGCGCCGTCTTAGCAGCACGGATGTGAGTGGGTCGAGTAGCAGAAGCGGGAGTTCCTGTGTGAGCTTGGGATGAGAATTGTCGTCGGTCCGATCTCTGAGGCAGGTTTCCGTCGACCACCGGCTTGTCCGATACGAGGCACGAAGGTACAAGAGTGAGAAAGAGGAGGAAAATAAAAGCGACCAGCGAGAGTGAGTGTATAAGCTTGTTGGCTTTGGGAGGTCGCGGTGTTAGCGACTGCCGAAGGGGAGTGTGGAAAACCCGCGCCGCACTGCTCGGGAAGAAAGTGGAACGAGGAGTGAATGTAAAGATTCCAGCGGCGTCGCTGTCAAGGAAAAACGTTCCAAAGGAGAGACCGATTCCGTCAACCAAGATTGGTTTGGAGGAGAGAAGATTAAAAGGGCCCCCGGGCCTATATGAGGAATAACGGACCCAGCAAGCTTGGGTTGGGAGGTGGACTCGGCCTGACTGACCCCCTTGCGCTCCGTTTATCTCGCCGGACCAGGGTTGAAGAAATCCCCACACCCAAGCAAGGCAGCGCTCCCTCCCCCTATCCCGCTCACCGCAGACCGCTGGGTTGCTTCCTACCTCCCTAGAGATACAGCGGCAAACTTCAAAGCGCCCGGCACGCGCATGCGAAGGAATTAGTCTTTTCTTTTTTCGTTCTATGGTACCGTTAACGCTGTGCCCTCTCGCCTCTTCTTTTCTTGTCCTTTTGTGCCCAAGTCCTGCCGAGCTGCTTGCTCGGCGTGCGCCGTGCGGATTATTTGGTTTTGTGGATTGATTTTAGGGCGGGTGCAGTGGCCTGTCTCTCGACTGCCTCCGCAGAGGGTCTTTCCCCTGCGACCCGACCTCCAAGACTCCTTCTTCATCAGTCATCACACCCTTCATCTTTCATCCCATAGCCCATGGATGATTGCTCGGTTTGCGTGGGCTGGGCAACCCGGGCCAGGTCGTATGGTCAAAATTGATCACCAGCATCCCTTGGTCGGCGAGGCTTGGGTCAGCTCACATCCTACCGCGGGGATCGCCCATGCGCGGACAAATCAACGGCCCTAGATCCCCGTCAGGTCGGTCTTGTGCCTGCGTCGGCGTTCAAAAACTGCAGCGACAGGCTGCCCGTGACGCTCAGAGACGAACAGGTCCTTGCGGCTTGCCAAGATTTAGGGAGCGCTCCTGTCAAATCGGGAGGCGATTGGGCAAATCTGAAACGACCAGGGTCCCTGTGAGCCAGGGGTGCCCCTGATCTCACCCCACCCACAGCAGCCGCTCATGGCCCGCCGTTGCGTTTGTCCGCAGCCACTCGAATCGACCGGCGGGCGGCCACTTCACCCGCCGATGATCCAATCACGGACGCCTGTGCCACTCTGTCGTCGTCAACATGCTTTCCTGTGCCGTGAGCTGCTTCCAACGAGAGGATGCAATACCGATCAGAAGGCACTCCCGAGTCTAGACTCGCCCCAACCACCAACTTCCCCAGATCGCGGAGAGCATGCAACAAATATATATGTAATAAAGAAGCAGATACGAATAAATTGTAACGACTCAAAACGCGGGTAGCGAGCGAAGATGCATGCACACCAGCCAAAGCTTGAATTTTTCCTGCTTTGCTCCCGCCCGCTTGTGCAGAGCAAACGGGTGGATTTTACGGCCGAGCCAGCTAGGCAGCGTTGGCGGAATAGCTCTCCATGCAAACAGTTGACAGTTGTCGCAGCAAGCTCTGATCTCGAGGCATCAACACGTTGCCCCTCACCCCCACTCTACCCGTCAATGCAATTGTGGCATGACGATTCGCGGTCAAGCTACCCGACCACACCGACACATCGACTGCCGACCTTCTATGATCCATGAAGTGCGTCACCTGCCGGCCTGGTCTAGGCCCGGGTGTTTCCTTAACCTAGAGAGGGGTGTGGCAGTGGATAAAGAGAAGCAGCCTGGGATATATCTCACCATGTTGGATCTGCTGGTCTTTGAAACGAACAACAGTATAGCCAACGAGCGTCGTGGTTTCGGTGGATGGATAATGCACGGATCGACGAGGCCGATGACGCGACGCAAGACAGTTTTGTGCTTCACCGTGGACTTCTCCCAGAAATATCGAGAAGCCAAGCTCGTGAGCCCGGGATTCGCGACTTTGAAGTCCCAGGAACTGCGCCGCCTTGCTATTCCATTTCACAGCGCTGGGCATATCATGATACGCTGTGCGTCATCGCGGCGGGTTCTCTCTTGGTGAGACCGAATTGGATGGCGGGCCATATCGCCGACACCGAACGATGTCGGCAGGTTGAGGACAACCGACATGCCGAAGCTGCTGAGAACTCCCACCACTCGTAGATTTTCTAGAATATATCAGAGACACTGACGATTTTATGGGACCAACAGGAGTCTCGAGCCACGGTGTTCTAGGCTCCGGTCGTAACGCTCTCTCCATAGTCTGTGTCTCGAGGTAGCCAAGGACTGCGCCAGAAGGGCATCGGGATCATCCGCAGCACAGCGTGTTGTATGTTATATCGGTGGCATGACGGCCTCACCTGCAAGATTGAAGGGAGCAATCAATTTGCCAAGCAATCTCATGCCCTTCCAGCCTGCCCAGTGGGAATTCCGGATCCTGACGATTTACCGATCATAATTTCTCGTGTTTTGTTTTAATGTCAACACGCCACACTCCAACAGACACCCATACACCGTGGTGTCCGATCCTGTCCGACCCTGTCCGTGACCGACCTTGACCATGACCTTGACCATGTCCACATCCGTGTCTTGGTAAGGAAACGGTGCAGTGACATGACCGTTTCCGCTGGCCTCGAAGTGCTGACGATAATTTTGTAAACCGAGAGTTCCCTAGTACTGCGCACGGCTGCAATGAACTGTGCCTAATTTTGGGCCAGCTTTTTTTTTTTCTTTATTTCCCCTTTTCTTGGTGGGCTCAACTGATCGAAGGATGAAATAAAATGAACGGCGGACCATGATGAGATGGATTGTGATCGTCCAAGTCGGGAAGTATCCAAGTCTACCTTTGTGTAGATCGTAGGTACATACATACGAATACCCTAGGCGAGGTGATGCGCAGGAAAATGAGGCTATTGTTTCAAATTTCCCGTATGGTGTGTGCGTGGCGTCTTTTGATAGTTCAGACTTCCCGATCTGATGGGATTGTCTTCCGATTCTTGGAGGGGTCGGACGGGTGGGCAGTGGTGGTGGGTGGTAGTGGTAGTGTGTTCTAGCTGGTATTCGGGTTTTTACTGGTTGGAGGTTTTTGGTGGTAAGACCCAATGACCACATCTATCTACAGTTTTGTACCGTGTGTTCTAGTTCACGATCTGACACTCCGTATTCTATTGTGGGAGGCATGCTCGGGAGGTGGAGGCTGGCATGGCTGGCAAGCTGGCAGCACAAAGGATGGTCAGGAAGCCCTGTGCATCATGCAACATACGGAGCATCTCTTCAGCAAAACCCGACGCCACCCCCAAAATTGTCCCACCCAATCCACTCACTCACAGGTGAAAATTCTAAACACAAAGCACCAGTCAAGTATGTACTATCTAGGTAGTGTAGAATCCCCCCCCGGATTATCTACCCACCTCTACATCATCCTCTAGCCACCCGATCCCGCAATGCCTTCACGCGGTGCATGCCACACAGTGTTCATGATGATACACCACTCCCGACATGTTTTGCTCATATTTCATATCGGCCCGTCGTATCTTCATTCCGCCCATCCGCCCAACAGCTGTTGTTACATGTAGTCCACATCGATCATCGGGCAGACTCAAAGCTCCTAGCTAGCTCTCCTCCCTAGTGTCTAGACTTGACGCACATCGGAAACCACTTATAGATAGGTAGGACACGGCGAGGTGGCATTCTCGGAGATTGACAAGGTGAAGTGACAGTGGTGTGGAGTCGGGACATGCAGAATGAATATATATTGTGACCAGAAAAACATCGTGGGACTCTATAGTTACACGTATATATCAAGCAACCTGTGGGCCTACACCGCCCAAAAGCAGCAAGGGAGAACTGGGAGAACTGGCTGTCGGCTGAGATATGAAGGCAAACTAATAAATCGCCCTGTTCAATATGAGCGGTTCGGAGGAACCGCGCAGACAAACACGGTGAGACGGAGGTCAGGAAAAAGCTACACCGCCATATCAAAGCTCAACTCATCCTCGCTGGACATACCCTCTACACCCTCCTCCCAGGTTCCATTCGCGCCCCTCTTTCGCGCCGGAAGTAGGCTCAACAATGACGCCGACTTGCGCAACTTGCCTTGACCCGATGAGTTGCGATCCCCGTGGCCGCTTGAACTGGGCTTGCTCCCCTTGCTCGACCCGGGTCCAGATCCAGATCCGGAAACCCGGTATACTCGTAGAAGCAGACTCGAAGCCCTGCTTTCTCCGTCCCTGCTTTTTATTGGCCCACGAGGAGCAAGCTCGCCGTCCGCGCCATCGTCTTCGTCATCTTGGTCACTGTCAAAACCGTAGCCATCTAACGGGCGACCTGGCACGCGAGAAAACGGCCGGCTGCGTGTTGGGCTTATGGGTATAGCAGCCCGTCTGTGCGACTGCGGCTTGCTTTTGGTGGCGTGTCTGGGTGAATTGAACTCGGAATCCGAGGCAAGTGGTTCGGAGACCGAAGACGTTTCAGTATCGGGCGTATATGGGAGTTGAGAGGCAGTTTCCCCTGCTTCGCTGGCATAGTTATCGTCATCGTGGCATTCGCTGGTATTGCTGTCACTTTCGTTTTCGCTTCCGAGGTATGGGCAGCCAGGGGTTTGATCCGAGAACTGACCGGCGTTGTCCCGGTTTCGGGATCCAGTGTTGTCATCATGGCCGTGCCGGCGAACAGCAGTGGCTTGTCCCACTGTCTTGCTGATACCAGCACGCCCCCAAAGTTTCCGTGGTGCCGTTTTGAGAAGGCCAGCACTACCCGACGATGTACGGGTGAGTCGTCTCGGCGGTTTAACCAGGACATTGCTTAAACTGGTCCGCATCGTGACCCATTCTCCAATGTCTTCATCCCAGTGAAAGCCAGCATGCGGGGCTCCATCTGGTTCTTTATCTCCACGGGCTGGTTGTGGATCACCAGGTTTCCGGCTTGGTCCCGTCACCTTCGCCCTGAGACTCTCCGCGAAGGCCAGATCTCGTAGATTGCCACTCCTCTCCGCTAGATAAAAAGCGCCGTCGGTACGCAAGTTTTCAAGAGCATCATTAGGTATGTCGACAATCTCCAGTTTATTGCAGATGGCAGATAGGTGGTCAATTCCTGGCTGGTCCATCCCCCGACTACAGTTGTGAGCAGCGGCACCAGCGAGGGCCAAAGTAGCGTCGTACAATCTCACCAAGCACTCCGTGTCCTTCCGGTCCCGTGCGCCGTTCCACGCTGCCCCGAGGGTTGTGAGGGCGGACTGGGTGTTTTCGAATGAAAGGTACAAGCCAAGGTTGAGCAAGTAAATACCAATATCCTGCCACAGATTCCTCCTCCCTTCCGAGGCCTTGGCTATGCATGTCATGAGGATGAGTTCCACTTGTCTCGAAAGAGAGGCAATGCCTTCTGGGGTGATGAGGCCGATGTAGTAGCGATGTTCCAGCCCTAATCCTCGCCCTTTTTGTGCCAATAAAACCATGGATGTTAAGGCTGCAATAACCCCTGCCAGGATATCTTGTGCTTTGGCCTCGTCGTGGGACTTGTCTTCTAATGTGCAGTATCGATTCTTCGCGGGCACAAGACGTCCAAGAAGCTTAATGGCAACGCCAATAAAGTGTGCAGCGTCTCGACATGGGTATCGTTTGCTGGCAATCAAGCTAATGGCTAGCGACATGATGCTGCCGAGCTGCTTAGTCAAGAGCCATGTCGGCGGTAAAAAGCCATTCTCGAGTAAGTCGGCTAGTTTGGCCAGTATAAAATTGGCGTTGCCATGGCTGTAACCTCCTAATACCTTCAGCGGTTGAAGAGCCGGAGAGGGTGACAACTCGAAGCTGTCAGTCATGCTTGTAGGATCGGGATATTGTCGATATATGTAGCTGTCAATAAGACCGCTGCACTCGGCTTGAGGAACGTGTTCCAAGCACAGTTGAATGATCAAGCCCACAGCGTCGTCCTCTAGCAAGTCCTCTAGAACGGCATCTTGGATCAAGCGGATCCCGTGTGCCCGGGCGACGAGACAAAGTTGTCGCCACCCCTGGGCGGTCCCAAACAATTCGAGTTCAGTGTATACTTCGAAAGATATCTCGGAGTCGTTGAGCGTAGATTTTGTTCCCCTAGCCTCGGCGTCTTTTTTTCCCCACTCGTCCAACTCGCCGATATAGGCTGGCACTCGCCGCAAACACATGGCCAGGAGAGACTTGGACGCAGCAACCTGTGTCCGCTTCGGGCACGTGGCCCGGAATAGCACGTCCAAGGCACGCAAGACGGACTCATACAGGGTGAATCGTTCGGAATCGACGCTTTTGCGGAGTCTGGCCAGTCTGAGGTCCCAGACGCAGCGATTTCCGGCACACTCTGTGTTGGGATGGCACTGCGTTCGCTTTCTCTGGCTTGGTGATTTCTCCCTAGGAGGCGAAGTGGCTGAAGCAATGGCAGCGCTTATATCGGCGGCCGGTGGTGAAAATGGCTGGTCTGGGTAGTCCCTGACGCGACGGAGAAAAGGGGTGGGAACGGCGAAGGCGGGCGATGCTTTGTTGACCCCTAAACGCTGTCGTGCTTGGGTGCGCTGAGGCTGCGGGGTAGTCAGTGAATCCAAGCATACCCTCTTGCGAGATGCTCTGCTGGTATATGTGTTGAGTATTTTTCTTCTCTTTTTCCGTGTTGCATTTTCGTTGTCCACCCCATCAACAGATTGCGCGTGACTTCGTTTTCTAGCGGTAACGATTGACTGCGAGTCTCGATGCGGCTTTTCATTCCCCTTCAGTGCCCGCAGTGCTTTTTCCTTGCGAAGAGCTGCGATGTGGGCCAGCAGCGGCCGCAGAAGTCGGTGGCATCTTGTCGCGGTCCATGGTTGTGTTGTTGATGCTGGATGCGTCGCTTCATTCCCAGATGCCATCACGCCTACCGTTTTCGCGCCGAGTGCTGCACCCTTCGGAGTCCCCAAGAATTGTTAAAATATTAAAGAGAGGAACAAAAGCTCACTGGTATGTAATCCTATTCCAAAATGCAACAAAAACCAAGGCCAATTCATCATGATGTTGTTTCTGTCAAACCATTCTGTCTGTTTTCTTTGTTGCGCCGGTGCCCAGATGCCAGCTGTTTACCACATTCCCCGTTTGGGTTAGCCTCGCTGCTCGTCGCACTGTCTCTCTTGCACCCGCCACTGGTTGGCCAATCCGCTTGCTGCAACGGTCCCCGACTCATGCCGATGCTGCAGCTTGAGTCAATGCCCCGTCACTTTCCGTCCCTTACCCTGGCTTGGAGCATGCTTCGAGAAAAAAAGTTTGGATTCCGCTGGGGAAAAAAAATCGTACAAAGTACCTAGATCTTTACATCACGGCAACAATTCGCTTTCAGACCGCCCGCTTCATTTCACATTGCTTTGTTTGGAGTCTCCGGCATATTCAGGCCTTGAAACACTTAATTGTACCTTCTTTTCTTAGCGGGCATCGGGAATTGGGACTTCATTCCTTGAATCTCTGAAATTGCCCTTCATCTTCGCTCTTTTCGGATCAATCTCGCAGCGTTACCTCGCTCTCCCGTCGGATCACGCGAGTGTAATACATGATATTACGACCACTGGGTGACCGTAGTTTCGCTCGGCTTCTCGATTGAGCTCATATTTCACTGCCTGCTTCTTCAATCGCGTCAAATATGGCCGAAACGCCAGCTGCTGCTGCGGGTGAGACTATCCCAAACCACCCTGTTCTGCTTTGGATACTCTGGACTCACAAGATTTGTCTTCCAAGGTAAACAAACACCCGAAGTTGCGGCCTCTGAGACAAATGGAAGATCTCAGTCGATTGACGAGGCCGCCGACCAGCAGGTTGAGGGTGCGTTAAGCAACACAACTTTATGATTCCTGGTCTAACGTTTTCCCAGATCATCCGTTTAACATACTTGTTATCCTCCCGCATGACAACAAATCTTTTCAAATCCCCGTGTCCCCGCTCGAGCAAATCCACGAGATCCGGCAGTCAATAATCGAACACCCACTGGCCATCCAATACTCGTGCTTCCATCTCGAGCATAACGGAGAGCGCATCAACGACTTCGTTCAGGTCTCCGACGTTGCTGGTCTCGGTCCAGGATCAGAACTACATTTGGTAGAGGATCCCTATACGGAGAAAGAAGCTAGGATTCATGTTATTCGTGTGAGAGAACTGATTGGTGCCTCCGGCGACCGCACCGATCTTGTCCAGGGCATTCTTGCGGGTGTCTCGATCTATGATGACGTTGTGGCCGAGGCTGAAATGGCCGGCGAGTCTACAAAGGATGTCGAGGAGTACAGTTTTGAAGGCCAACCGAAGCTTTCTCTTTTGCTCCCCAAGACCGCCGACGCAGCACCGAAAGCCGTCAGGTCAATTGCCTTGTCGGCATGGAACCCACCTCCGGCCGACATGAGACAGAAGGGCCATCTTCTGTACCTGATTGTTGTGAACAACGAAGGCGAGCAGTTCCAAATCACATCTCATGTCGGCGGTTTCTACGTCAACAAGTGCGCACACAACAAGTTCGACCCGTCGCGCAAAACTGCCCCCAAGGAATACAGTGAGCACTCATTGCTGACTCTACTTGAGAAGCTCTCGCCCTCATTCGCTGCCTCGTTTGCTAGTTTTCAGGAGCACGCAAACCAGAGGGATCCCTTGGCCACGTTTCAGATGGGAAATGCCTTCCCCTCGGCGCCCTGGCTTGTGCCCTCCGCTGCTTCACTAGCGCTTGGCCACATCCCCGACTCTGCTCGTTCGCAGGAGACTTATCTGCTTGCTGGCGCTGAGAACACAGATACGTTGAGAGACTGGAATGAGGAGTTCCAATCTGCCAAAGAACTACCCAAGGATAGCATTCAGGACCGTGTCTTTCGAGAACGCTTGATCTCTAAATTGTTTGCCGACTATAACGAAGCCGCTGCCCGCGGTGCTGTTCTTGTCGCCCGCGGCGAAGTGGCACCCCTGAACCCTACCGAAGGCCGAGACGCCCAGATTTTTGTCTACAACAATGTATTTTTCTCCTTTGGTGCCGACGGCGTTGGCACATTCACTTCTGAAGGCGGAGATGAGGCTGCGAGGGTGGCTACTGGCAAGGACGTACACGGAGTCAAGATGGTGAATGACTTCGATATTGAGGGACTGTACACACCGGGAACTGTTGTTGTCGATTATCTCGGCAAGCGCATCGTGGGCCAGAGCATTGTCCCGGGTATTTTTAAGCAACCCGAGCCTGGCGAAAACCAGATCCGCTACGGTGCCGTTGATGGAAAGGAGCATGTGGCAGCCGACGAAAGCTTCGCGCCGGCCTTTAGAAAGTTGGCGCAAGCTCTAAGGCTCAAGGGCCACTCGGTTTGGGACAAGGATGGTAAGAGATTTGATCTCGAAACCAGCGTCGAGACCAAGGGCCTCCTCGGCACCGACGGTCGTAAGTATGTGCTGGACCTCTATCGTGTTACGCCCCTGGACATCGCGTGGATGGAAGAGCATGGGCTCGAGGGTGCCGAATATCCCCATCGCATGACGGTATTACGTCCCGAGCTTGTTGATGCTCTTGGCAAACAGAAAGCTCGTGATTTCATCAATGCCGAACTTGCTCGCCGTTCACAGGCCAAACTTGCGGAGGATAAGATGAAGACCAACGGTGAATGCGCAGAGGATGCAAATTCTGATGCCAAGATGCCTGAGGAGGGGAAGCAGGAGGAAGAGGAACCTGCGGAAAAGAAAGAGGAGAACGAGAAGACTGGCGAGGAAAATATGGCCGAGGAGAAGACTGGTGAGGATAGCACGGTCGAGGAGAAGACGGGCGAGGGAAACACAGCCCAAGAGAAGATCGACATGGCTAACTTCAAGTGGGCTCTCAACCCCGATGCCTTCAGTGGCCAGGTGCCGCAAACTGAGGAGGAGAAGACCGAAATGGCGAGCGACGAAAACGACGTCCGGGACGCTTGCGGCTACCTTCGCAACACCGTCATTCCTACCCTCATTCGCGATCTCAAAGAGGGCGACGCCAGCTTCCCCATGGATGGGCGGTCGCTTACTAAGCTCTTGCATCGCAGGGGAATTAACATGCGGTACCTCGGTCACTTGGCAACCTTGAGCAAGAAGGAGAAGGCCCGCCTTGCCTGCTTCTACGACGTCTGCGTGCGCGAAATGATCACAAGGTGCTTCAAACACGTCGCCGCCAAGTACCTCAAGTATCTGCCGTTGCCTCTCACTTCAGCTTGCTTTGCTCACCTCCTCAACTGCCTCTTGGGCTCTGGCCTGAACGCTAGACCTGTGGCCGATATTGACGAGTCTCTGAAGCAATTGTTTGACGACGCCGATCTCAGCTTCGAGAAGGTCACGCCCGAGAGCCTGCGGGAAGATATCGAGAACGAGACAGCTCGCCGTTATCGATTTACCCTAGCAGAGCACTGGTGGGAGCAAATCAGGCACATCTCACTGCTTCGCGAGATTTCCCTGAAGCTAGGCTTGCAGCTCCAGGACAAGAACTTCGTCTTTGCCCCGGAGCGTGAAGCCGTACCCGCATCAATTTCGAACGGGCAGACGGCCGGTGAATCCAAGAAGAAGAAGAAGAAGACCCGTGATGGTTCGCCCGCTAGTATTGCTTCGTCCACCACGGGTCCGCATACCTTCGGCCCAGACGATATCGTCAACGTCGTGCCCCTCGTGAAAGACTCGGCGCCCCGCAGTGCTCTGGCGGAGGAAGCTCTGGAGAGTGGCCGCCTCGCAATCTATCAGGGCCAGCGCAAGGTTGGCGAGGAGTTGCTTCTCGAGTCGCTCTCCCTCCACGAGCAAATTTATGGCCTCGTCCACCCTGAAGTAGGCCAGATGTATCACACTCTCTCGCAAATGTACTATCAGATGGACCAGAAGGAAGCGGCCGTCGAGCTTGCGAGGAAGGCAGCCATTGTCTCTGAACGGACAGCTGGCGTGGATTCGGCCGAGACGGTGCTCAATTACCTCAACCTTAGCCTGTTTCTCCATCAGCGTGGGGACAGTAAGCAGGGGCTAGTCTACGCCAGGCACGCTCTCGACATCTGGAAGATAATCTACGGGCCCGAACATCCTGATACTATTACTACTATGAACAACTACGCCGTCATGCTCCAAAGCATCAAAGCCTACCACGAGTCACGGCGCTGGTTTGAGGAGTCGCTGCGCGTTTGCGAGGCCGTCTATGGCAGATCGGTCAACTCAGCAACTCTTCTCTTTCAGCTAGCTCAGGCCATGGCTTTAGACCAGGAACCAAAAGAAGCAATGAAAAAGATGCGCAACAGCTACGACATCTTTAAAGAAATACTTGGGGCCGGGGATAAGAACACGGTCGAGGCCGATTACTGGCTTACACAACTGACACAGAATGCCGTGTCGATTGCCAAGCAGGCCCAAGCTCGCAACCTTAGAAGCGGTGCGCTGCCGGTTACTTCAGGAGGCATCCAACTGGGCAAAGCCGTCGCAGCTAACGAGGTTGCGGGGAAGCCGAGACCAACGGGGCCAGACACTCGCGATGTGCAGATGCTCACTGATTATGTGTTAGGGGCGGATAAGAAAACGCCCAGCGGATCAAGCAACAAGAAGCGCCCTGGACGCGCGAACCCTAAGAGGCGAGGCGGGCAGTAGCACTATTGTGAAAAGCTCCTGAGTCAGTCATCGATTTCTCATCGCCTGAAGCGGTTGTATTTTATTGTTTTGTCAAACCAGGCGGTTGGCATTTACCAATGGGCACGTACTGGAGAGGGAAAAGTAGCGGGGTGCACTATTTAGAGGCTTGTGGGGAAATGGGGACGAGTAGCAGCATTTCTCATCTCGGAACAAGCAGCAGCGTTTGTGGTTTCATCAGCATCAAGGCTGTAGAAAAGATGCATCCATGAGGAACGGTCGCAGCATGGCGGATTGCTGGAGATCACAGATGCCGTCAATAAATACATCTTCACTCTTTATTTTATGTGTGGTGCAGTTGCAAACGTAGGGAAGTAGTGCCAATCTGAGGCGTTTGGCGGCTGGGGCGGATAATTCTGCCGCTGCCGTTGTGGTACTTCGTCCTGACTCTTAAGCTACTCCACGTGAGCGCGCGCTGACCCAGCGCCTCGCGCCGAGACGCGCTCCTCCAAAAGTTCGTGGGGCAACTCGTTTCCTCCTAGCAATCACAAGAACATCGTACTGCAAGTCCCCCATCCCAGATCTCGGCATCGATCCTCATTAGCGCTCGGCGCACTCATCCGCCGCTCCGCAAAGGAAGATTTAAAAAAAATCTTGGCAACAGGTCATCGAGGACACTCGGGAGTAAGTGCATCCCTCCATGCTAACTCCCTTGCCATGGCATTTTCCAGTGCCACTGGCCGCCTAAATCTCCGACTTCGCCGATGCTGCTTCGCTCTTACTTTTTCCTCCATGGCATTGCCTCAACATTAGACCAGCGGCAAATTTTGCATTTTCCCCCGTTTATTCACTAATGTTTAATTATGTTAGGTCGCAATCAAATCCCAGTAATGGGGAAGAAGAGAATGCCAAAAAAGGACGGGTCTGGTAAGCCTAGCTCGAACCAGGCCAGTGTTTCCAAGTTTCTAGAACCTAGTGCCAAGCGCCCGTTGATGGCAAAGCGGACCCCATCGGCGAAACAGCCACCTCCCTTGGCGGTGCGCAGCTCGGTGTCGAAAACTGTCTTGGCAGCTGAGACAATGTCAGCTCCACAGGCCTCCCTAGCCGCGAAACCCGTCCTGATGGCAAGACGGTCGAAGAGAACGCCTGGGCTATTTCGTCCACAGGACTTGCAAGCCTCGACCAGATGCCAATCCATCGAGTCGCCCGGTGACAACTCGTCCTCGAGGCCCTCGACTGCTCAGGACGAAGATGAGCCCGACATTAGGGTGTTGCAGCCCAGATCCTTGAAAAAGGACAAGGTCCCGAAGAGAATAGTGATCTCGGACGATAGCGATGACGAATCACTCGTGTCTCCGGCTAAGCGGAGACGTCTGGTTCGAGGCGTAAACGTCGTGACATCCTCCGTCAATAGTGATGAGGAGGAGGACGAGGAAACCAGAATCACCCCTCGCTCCCAAAGAAAAGCCTCCCGCCGAAAATCCGAGAGGGAAAAGGCACTGGAACTTCTTCGACGTAAAAAGCGGGGAGAAGCGATCAACAAGGAGGACTTAACCTCTTCCGAAGATGAAAGAATGAAGGGCATTTACGATGACGACTCTGATCCTAGCATTGTGGCACTTCAGGACTTCCCTGACGATGATGAGGGAGTTCCCGATGGCGAGGACACTCTTTCTCCCCCCAAAAAGTCAACTCCCAAGAACAAGATCAAGTGGCATGATTCGGGCAGTCCGGAGAGTAATGAGGAGTCGGAAGATAACATTGATGACTTCGTTGTTGATGATGGTCCGCTAGGAGCACCCAGTGAACTATTCGATATACCTCTGGAATTCACAGCTCGCAAGCATTTACCGGCGAAAGAAAACTTTCGACTGGTCATCAAGTACCTCGTCACTTTCAGGCTCGATGCTGCCAACCCTTACATGAAGGACGAGCAGTACGCAAATGCCTGGGATAGACTGAACGATTATGTCAGTGGACTGGCCAGCTCGAAGTTTGAATCCTCTGTCTGGAGGCCAAAATTCATCAAAACTCTCCATGCAAGGCCGGTCTTCGGCCAAACAGAGTTGATTTCGGGAAGCTCAGTCTCGGCAACAACGTGCGAAGCATGTGGAAGGAGCAACCATTATGCGAAGTATGTTGTCTCACGTTCTCACACGGGTTAATTCGGGTGGTGTTGACATCTTCACAGGTTGGTTGTGACACTTGGGGGAAAGCCATACCACAAAAAGTTTACTCATCGGGAGTTCTTGGAAGAGGTTTGGTTCGACGATGACAGCTCCTCTGATGTGGATGTGGACGAGTCCGAGAACGAGATCGAGCCAGAAAACAAAGTCTGGTTGCTTGGCACCACTTGCGGTAGCAAGGCCGAGACTGTTCATCAACTCGTGCACTGGAAGTACGCACTCTTGAACTGGGTCAATGACAGACTCGAGAATGAGGGATACATGACACCGTCGAGACTCTTGGAGCGCGATAAAATGAGCCGGAAAAAGAAGGTCCAACTTATCGACGATGTTATGAGCAAGTGGGATTTGGATGGCACCATCAAAGACCTGTTCAGAGACTTTAACACTCATGTCGACATCGCAGCAAACCAGGATGTCGACAAGATTGGCAGGAGACGCGATCGTGGCCGCTGAATAGCCAGCACGAAACGAGCATGGAAAGAGGAGAGCAAGTTGCTTTTCAAGTCAAATTCACTACGTATCATGGGGCTGCTGGCAACGCCTAGCACCCAATTATCGGTGTCCTTTTCCAATCTTGAGATACCGAATTTGGGGAGGTGGCCCATTTATGGTTGGTAAATGTGGTCTCAACTTTGCTTCGCCTGCCTTCTTTGCTGGTGGACTTTGCTTGCTTTACGTTTGAGGAGTATATCTGTTTGGCATTGCGTTGGGCCTTGCTCACGGACCTACATGGAATGTCGTGTGTGGAGGATGCATGGGTGGGATCAATCTGGCCTTTTCGGCGTCAAGCCGGGGGCTTGTATGCGAAATGGCTTTATAAACGGACGAACAGTTTGTAAGAGATAACCTAAGCGCTGTGGCATTTTGGCACCCTTGGCTTGTTGAGCTATATCATATTACGGCATGGTATCATTGCTGGATACGTGGAAGTGATACCCGTGGTCGTTTGTTTTCCTGTCGGAATGGTGAACTGAAGTTCTTGTTGGGGTTCACTACTTTTCGTGGAGTTCGAGCACCTACCTACTTGACTTCTACGAAGTAAGAAAATCACATTGCTTGTGTGATTCCCTCTGACTGCTCCTGTGGAATTCTTGGAGTCATTTCTTCTTCAACCACCTCGATTTGATCAACTCACACACACTCGTGATACAGGTGATTGTGATAGTGTCAGTAATGAGACAAAACCCCCAAGCAACATCACCCTGGCCTCATGCCATCCCCGCACAATGCCTACCATAAAAGGGTTTTATCCCAGGAGATCGCGGGATTTTATCTCGTCTGATTTTATTCGGTCCTGGCCTACCCTACCCTAACATGCCTGGCCCTGTTTCTGTCGGCGCTGCATTCCTCTCATATTCTCGCTGTCCAATTTCGTTAGGCGACTCAGCAAAAAGAGCATTTGGTAGGCCTGACTCTCACGCCCTTCACACACTTACAAACTTGGGGGCGCGCGGATTCCGAATGCCTGTTTCTTGATGACACCCCAACTTGGTATTCCAAATTGTGACCGCCCCCCCAGTCTACGCGTCTCCACACTCACTGGTACAACTTACCTTTCAACATAGACGAAAAACACAACACTATGAATAAAAAGCAATAAATAAGTGAATCTGCTTGCTTGCCTGCTTGACTGCTTTGCCTACCCTACCTGATGATTCCATCCATCCATCCATCCATCCATCCGTTCATCCGCCGATCTGTGTCCTGAACACTCTTGCCAACCGACCCCTCTTACAAGTTCACCAACTGAGCAATACATATCCTCTTGCTGGATCCACAATACATGGCTCCAGGCTTCCCAAGACAGGCCGGCAGCAGCTGTCCTGTCCCGCGTAAAATGTTTCCCCTCGAGATACAGAGCAAAGAGTACCCAGGGAAAGAAAAAAACGGTAAAGCCACTCCCGTACGCTATGCAAAAGAATTCTCCCTTCCGCGTTCCCTTACTGCCCCTCGCTCAAAGAACAACTAAGTCCGAGAATTTTTGCTGGCGAACCTCCCCGTTGCCGTTGCGGAACGGATGATGCCCCGGTAGCATCTGCAACAAGGCGGAAGCGTGGTGACGCCCAAACTCGCCGCAGTCCGACCAATACCTCCATCTTCATATGATGCCTCCCGGCGGGTCGTAGCCGGTTGTTGCGCCGCGAGCCGAGGAGGAGCCCAGGCCGGCACTTGGAGGCCCGTCACCTGTCAGGTCCACCTGGGCATTGTTTGTTTTCCGAAGCATAAACATGGGCTTCTTGCCTTCTCTATCCAGCTGTTTGAATAAGATAAGGGGTTTCTCATCCAGTCCGAGGCATCGCTCCTGGTCACCGTAGACGATGTACAACGCATACTGGTCCCACGGCGCATTGATTTGGTACTTTTTGAGAGCGGCTGGGAGGACCTTGTAGCATGGATCATCCATGCTAACCCTGAACGACTTGAAGATTTCAACCGACGCGTTACTCGCGCTCGGGGTGTCGGGCGGAGCCTGTGGAGTTTGTATGCGGCGTGGGACATTGATCGTTGTCTTCGTGGGCCCGTAACGATCATCCTCGGCAAATGTGGATCGAGTGGATGGAGTCGGCTGGTCACCACGGTACGACCGCGACGCAAGTGTTGTACCTCCCATAGACGTAGGCGGAGACGTGGGGGACGGCATACTAGAAGAGGGGTACGATGGTGACACTGTGTTGGAGCTCGAGCCGTTAACGGCGGCCAAGTGCGACGATGATAGGACTGCTCTTTCGGCCGCGTTAGATGGGTCGAGTGTCTGCTCCATGATCGACCGATTGTGAGAGGTTTGGAGGTGGGATGGGGAAGTGGCCTTCGGTTGTTGTTCGGGCTTCCTGGTCGACTGCTTGCGGAGCAGATTACCGCTAGCGGGGCCGGTTGTTGAGGGCGTAGGTGCTGGCGGAGGGATTGTGGCCTCGTAGACGCCATTGCCGACATTGGGGAGGGGCTGCTGGGCATCCTTGGCCAGACGCAGCGCTGGCAGCATGTCCTCGCGCAGTCTCCTGAAGTCTTCCGTCAGCCTCCGCAGGTCCTGTTCGAAGAGATTCATCCGCTCGTCGCGGAGACGCAGCTGCTCAACGAGCTGCTTGATGTCCTTTAGTGTCGCATTGGCGGACTGGGCCTCGGTCTCAGCGGCTGGAAAATTCCGGGGTTAGCGACAGCTTCTAATCAACTGCGGAGCGGAGCAACGCACTCAGCGGCATATAGTGGTCACTCTCGATGGGCACATCTTGGGCCTTCTTGACATCGTAGACCGACTTCAGGATGGTCAAGCGGTGACCAACGCTATTAATACCCATGGCCTTGAGATCATCGTGCTGCAGCGCGATTAAAGCCTCTCCGATAATGTCATTTTCTGCAGGCTGCGTCAGCGGACTCGAGGGCCTCGTAAACCCTACCGAGGTGATTGTGAATGCGAACCTATGAAAGCATCGGCATATTGCTGGACACCGATGGTGGCGATGAAGTCGGCGCATTCCTCAGCCGTCCACTCCGAGATGATGGTTTCTGGCAGGCGGTCGGCGCTGGAGCGGTAGCCGTATGTTGTTGGAGTGTGCTCCGCCGATGGGGGGTCCGAGTCGATGGGGGACGTCTCGACATCGGTGGCATCGATGGGAGAGCTTCCGTGGAGGTCCCGCTCGTACTCGTCGTCGGCATCCGACTCCGCGTAGGCGGTGCCAGAATTAAAGCTCATGGCTGCGTCGGCGTGATCTGCGACGTCCTTGTATGCGCCCTCGCCGCCAGGCCTGCGGGAGGGTCACCGTCGTCGGGTCGCTGCGGTGAGGGTACGGTCGTTGAGATAGAAAACGGATGACGGGGGTTGGAGCGGATTCTTGTCTAGGTCGACATGGGTGGCTCGAAGGGGGGAACTCGGCGCTTCGCCTGCTTTCGTGCGAGGGCTGCTACTGCCCAAGGCTTTGGCAATCAGTCGAGGGCTCGTCGAATGACGCTTGCGATGCAGAGAAATCTGTGGCTACCAGCAGAAGCAAGCGCCGGGCCTGGCAGAGCACAGTATGTCGGCGGCGATAGGGAGAGGGAGAGCTAATGGGAAAAAGAAGTCGATGTGGGCGGGAGTTGTTGATTGCGGATCCAGGTCCAGCCGTAGCCGCTCGCCTGTTCGCCAAAGTCGCCTGGGCTTGTCCGGGCTGCCCAGTGTTGGCGGTCCCGCCCACATGGTCCTAGCGCCAGATAACTACGTCTGTTGGTCACTCTGGCCCCAATCCCAAGTCTCCTCCACTCTTTACTGTCCTCTGCTTGGCCAGTTCCGCCATGACTGACGCCGTGACGACGAGGTTATTGTTCGGGCCTGGCCACTGGGCGCATCTCTTACAGCTTTTCAAGCCTGATGCACCAAAGCTCTGGGACCAAAAAAGTCGCCCACACCTATCGGTTCTCGCCCGCGGCAAAGCTCCTAGTTCTAGTCTCCCCAGCAGCGGCCTCCCGTAGCATCCGGCTCGACAAGGCCCGCCAATATTGCAACCAAAGAGTTTGCTCGAAGCTCACTTGGCCGCTTTGCGAATTGGAACTCACTGCAGGGGTCTATCTGGTATTGCCAGAGGCGAGCCGAGATTCCACGAGAGGCTCAAGCCCAGGAAAGGGGTTCATTGGCCAGTGCGGAAACCTGCGGAATGGACTGCTCGCACTGACCGAAGTGGGCGTCAACCCCTGAAGATCGCGCTGTGCAGTGCTCTAAATCCTCAAGCACAGTGACGAAGACGCCCTGTGGTCGAAAATTCATCCGTGTACTGTGTCGCACTGTGCAATGCCTAAATCCCCATCACACCATCCCATTGGTTCAGAGTATTGGACATTTTACCAGTAATGAGCATTCCATCCTGTTGACCATTCACTAGCATTTAACTTCAGTCCCACATAGGGACAGTCATCACACTGCCCTTGCCACTTCGCAGCCGGTCGTTCATCAAGAAAGCCACATCGCGTGCGCGGGCACACCTCTTTCCACCACCATTGTGCCACTGGGTCGACGGGAGTGAGATCAGACTCTTCTAGAACAGTACCGAAAGCCGCCCAGTACCAAGCCAATGCTGAGTCGAGTCTGACGAGCCAACTGACGGGACTTCTACTCCGTATCTATTCCGCATCTTTTTTTCTTCCATTGCAGCAAGAGGGAGACCATCATCGCCGCCACCACGTCGTCTTCTGAAGCCCAAACTGTCAGATTTCAAGCCATCCATATAGCCCTGAGTCTCCCCGCGTTTCATCCTGCTGCTTGTTCCCGCGCGCACCCACATCCCTGTCCTTACAACAACCCGAGACGAACTCTTTTTCTTTTATTCTTTTGAGAAGAACCTCAAACACACAGACGGACCGATTTTCGTCCTGTTGTCATGGGTGTGTGATGCTAAATTTATCCAAGCTGTTCGACTGAGTCTTGACACTCCGCCTTCCACACGGACGCCCATTGGATTTCTAGTGTACATGCAAGTGGGTATGTGAGGAACGATGGAGCTGCAATGGGGATCGTTCTCGTGACAAATTTCTCTTGTCTATTCTCTTCGACTCCTGAGACGGGAAGAAATCTTCGAGCGTGGCCGTCTTTAGACAAGGCCAGCGTGAAGTCAAGAACAAACCTTTCCAGGACATCTACGGTCTATGGGAAACGAAGAGTGCAAGCTTACAAAAGAGCCCAAGTAGCCCCTCAAGGGAAGTCTACCATGCCTAAGTGCCATAATGTACCAAGTACATACACAATATAGAAGATCTAACAGCCTCCAACAGGTTTCCAACCCCATCGCGATCCCATCTGAACTCATTTCTACGCGAACTCAGTAAATTCACAAGGACCGCCCTCGGCGGTAGGTAGAATGCTTTTGTGGCCCCTTGCGTTTGGCAACGACTGCGGAGCCTTCCAGCCGTTCTAGAAAAGAAATATCGAGGGAGACAAGCAGGCAGGCGCATATTCTCAAATAACCTTTGATACGGGTGGCTTATTGGAGACTTAAGGTCTTTTTTCTCATCAGATGGGAGGGTTGATTCTCATTCTAACCCTACTCTTCAGCGATATGGCTGCTATTAACGTGAAGAGGCCATATGAGAGGCACAAAACATGGTGCTTCGGCCATGTTACTTCATGAGATTGGACACTTCGCAGGTAACAGAATAGAACTGGACAATGGGTATCAAACCTGAACTCTTCCGGTATCACAGCCAGCACGGACAAATCATAGAAACATATAAATCTAAGCAAATGGCCTGGCGTAAACCTCTGAACACCTTGTAAATCATGTAGAGCGCGTTCCCACCACCTTACCAGTGAGAGCTCCTCTTCTTCTGCACCCTCTTCCTATCATCCTCTCTGCTGCTATGGTTTGGTCTGTCCTCCATATATGGTGCACCTCCACTCCCCCTCCTTTGCCTGGGTGCTGGGCGTGATGGCTGCTGCTGGTTCAAGAGGGTAGCTAGATGCGGCGGAGGGGTAATGCCCCATCCGTTCCCCCCAGGCCCGTTCCAGATAGCATTGAGTCTGGCGCAATGGAACGGGCCTGACTGTTGGCCCCCTTGCAGGGTTCCTGGACCGGCGCTCACTGGCCTCGGTGGGAGAGCTGGCGGATGGAGATGCCCGAGTCCTTGTTGGACTTGCTTAAAGAAGTGTGGAGGTGGCCCGCCAACAGGAGCCGTTGGTGGTGGCGCAAAGAATTGCTGGGTTTGCGGTGGCCTAGAGCTGGCGTTCGGGCTGGCATTGACAGTAGGGTTTCGAGGTGGGAGCGGCGGGATTTCTTGACCATCAACGCCGTACTTCTTGCGCAGCCTCTCCGTCTCCTTGGCCACCTCGGCTTCACGTTTACGGCGTTCCTTTTCTTCTTCTTCAAGCATCTTCTTGATACGTTTCTGTTCCACCTTTTCCTTCTTCTCTCGTTCGCGCTCCTCGCGCTCTACCATGGCCTTCAGCCGGCGAGTCTCTGCTTCGATCTCGGCAGACGAAGCGCCGGCATTGGCAGGAATTGCAGCTGCAAGGGTCGCGTTCGTCGATGTATAAGACGGGGGGGCCGATGGCGGGGGCCTTACAGCCGGCGGGCCAGAATTGATTCGGTTGGCACCAGACATGATCGGGGCTGGACCAACAGAGATGGCCGCGGCAGTGGTGTTGATAGGTCTGGAGTTCTTCCTCCTCCCGCTGTTTACCGCGCCTGTCGATCCACCTCCGCCTTGGACGTTGAAGACGTCCATCTTGGGTACGATCCACATATCTTTGATTACCTCAGCCCCAAGAAGCAGAACAACTTCGAAACCCTTCCGGTCCTCAACCTCGACACGGTGCAGATTGGGCTCGTATATCGTGACCACGCTATCCCGTGCAGCCCTAAAAAGGGCGACAGTGATATCGGGCTCCTTGTTCTTGCGGCCGCCAAGGCTCGTTCCAGACATGTAGCATGTCAAATCCTTGCTCAGGCGACCATCTTTCTTCCAGCGGAACATGATGCGAGGGACCAAATCGGCCGGTGATGTGCTCTGCTGACGGTCCAGCTCGCTCGCCGTCGGCTGACGGAAGGTCTGGACAGGCATCTCGAACTCCCAGCTGTCGCTCTTAGTAAAGCCTCCCTGAACCATCTTGATAGAGATGCTCTGGTCCGGGTTATACAACTGCACCATAAAGCTCTCGGGGACCATAGCTGTCGTCGTAGCCGGCGGTGCGCCGCTCTGCTGCTGGGCCCGGAGCTCGGCAGCGGAGAGTGTGGGCTGTGACCACTCGGGTTCCACCAGGACCTCGCCGTAGATCACATCAGGATTGAGCGGATCACACAGGGCCACGGCGTACTTGTTGCGGGAGGTGGGCAATGCCGGGTCTGCACGGCGAAAGAGGTACTCGGCAGCGGGATCGGCGCCATTCTGGGTGAAGTAGAGTAAGTCGGATAAGGGGTTGTCCGCCGACTGTTTGAAGCGGAAAGTGGGGAGGTTCTCGTCGAGCATGATGGGCAGTGGTGGAGTTTCGGCCGCGGGGTTTTGATATTTGATAACGATAACCTTCGCGAAGGCTCGGGAAAGGTTATAACGCAAGCGCTAGTCTCGCGCTCGGCGTTAAGTCAACGAGCTTGGCAAGTCCCAGGTCCGACTTCTTCATGAGACAGAGGAGAAACGACGTCAAGGGGGACGGTGGGCAAGTTGTGGGGAAAGGGTTGTCACTGGGCGACAGCAGCGATGTCTAAGCATGTCATGCCACAAAATCATGAAGGCTTGGGAAAGGCAGTCAGGCGCAGTCAAGCACTGTCCGGCACGAGGCTGAGCTGAGATACAACGGGATATCGAAAAGGATTCCCTGGACGGGAGAGCCATGTTGCCCCGCCTCCCCACCAATGACGGATTGGGCCAACGTCAGCGACTCGCCAGCCCGTGGCTTAGCGACTGCCAAAACCCCACATTTGCCCTTCACGACTGACCTACGAAGTACCTACCTACCTACGTACTAAGGGGCCGACATCTGAACGACAGCTGCAACAACACAGGACGTTGTGCAGTGTAAGTACCTACTCTTGAGATCTCTTTTCCCTTCCATCGTCTTCTCACAGCACTCGAAGGAAAGTGCTCCTCGACAGTTGGTCGCGCTCGCACTTTTCTCAAAAGTTACCAACGTGAACCACATTGGCAAGCAGGAAAGCTCCACGCAGGTAATCACTCAGGCGTTGGAATGGAGTAGGGTTGCGACTTGTATCAAATCGTCGATTTCATAATACCTTGTCAACTACCGCAAGCAAGCGAGTTGCCCTCTTCCTATATCGAAACGCCTTCGGCAATCTATAAGAAACCGAAACGCTGGCCCTTGATTTAATACCTAGTTCACACAGCCAACGCCGCACGCCAATACAGCAAAGCCATCCCAATCCCACCACGATGAGCCAGACCTAAACCGTGACTTAGTGAGAGCCCGAGCCATTGCCTCTACCCCCGCCATCTAGCAGCAGATGCGGTTTGATAAAGTCTTCGTCGAGCTGCCTAAAGACAGCTGACGGGTCTTCTGCGCTAAACAGCTGCCGAATGGCCGCTGTTGCTGTGAGGGGTTGTGTTGGAACCTCAGCAGTTCGCGCATTATCGCCAGAAGTGTTATCATGGCCGGTTGGGGCAGCCAATCCAGGGGGCAGAGGACTTGATCGTCTCCGTGGTGCTGGGGGAGGCAGGTCCGATGTGTCGATGTCGCTCCCAATCTCCGAGTCAGTGTTGTTACCCGAAGTACCCAGCAACTCCGACCTCTCATAGTCATCGCCGTTTCTCGTGTTCTTGCGACTCCCGTTAAGAGGCCGATTTGCTAGATTTGGCGATCTGTGACCCGATGCCCAGCCGTTCCCATCCCCACTACCCCTTCTTCTACTGGGGCCAACGGTGTGCAAGGCAAGGGCCGACCCACGGTCTCGGCTATTATATCCAAAGCCTGAGCCCGATCGCTTCATGTATCCGCCACCAGTTATGGCCTCGATGTCGAACTCGTCATCCGAGTCGATCTCTTCCACCACCCCAGTGCGGATATCTAAGATCTCGAGCATCCGGGCTGTCGTTCCACCAAAAATAATTACAGTCAAGACCACAACGACGAGCACAGTAGCCATGAGGGCATACTTCTCCTTGGCAGTGAAAAGTGCAGCAAGGGCGACACCCACAGCACCACGCAGACCAGCCCAAAAGAGCATCGCCTGGTAATTGTATGGCAGCTCGTCAGCTTCTTCGCGTCCAGCTCGTCGGGCTCGGTAACGAATGAACCAGTTGATCAGTCGAGAGAGCGGGAAGACAGCCATCCACCGAGCTATGCACACAGAGAGCACAGTGATAATGATCAAGAGCGGCTGGTACACCAGATTCTTCTCAGTGAAGAGCGACAAGCCGAGGTAAATGAAGATGAAGTTCTCGGATAGCTGAGCGAGGACTTGAAAAAGATACTTGGTGGTCAACTGCGTCCGGCGGGACATGTTGAAGTAGGCGTAATGTTTGAGCGCAATTCCGCAAAAGAGAAGTGACACGATACCTGGGCCGCGGTCAGTTGGTTCTCAAGACTGGGGTAGACTGGGATAGACTGGTACCTACCAGACATCTGGATGGCCTGGGAGAAAAAATATGTGGCATACGCGATCAAAACGATCAGACAACTCTCCATCTTTGGGTATCGTCTGACATAGGTATATTTCAACCCCAGTGCTGTGAGAACACCAACGAGACATCCGATGGCCAAACTGCCAAAGAACTCCGACAAGAAGTACCAGATGCCGTGGAAGAGGCTCCAGATTCCGATCTTACCGCCATTTCCAGCATGCTGCGCTGACTCGAAAATGACGATAGCAACAGCATCATTCAGGATTGACTCGCCAAAGATGATAGTATATAGCTTGGGGTCCACCTTAAAGGAGTTGAATATTGCGAGGATAGTAACGGGATCCGTAGCCGACAATGTTGCGCCAACCGAGATAGCGTCGATCCAAGACACGTCCAAGCCTTCCAACGGAATTCTTGTATATAACCACAGCAGCACGCCAATCACAACAGCTGATATAAATGTTCCCGCGAACGCGAAGGTCAGGATGGTGCCAATATTTCTGAAGAAGTTGGCTTGGTGGAGCTCGTAGCCGGACGACAGGATGATGGGCGGTAGGAGCACATTGAAGAAGATTTGATAGTCGAAGCTAATAAGATCTCGGATCGAATCGCCGCCGGTAACTCGAAGGATTAAACCAACAGTCATGCCTGAGTAGAAATGCAGTGTCAGGGAGCGATGCGTGAGTGAGGGGTATTGCAGGCGCGTACCAGCGAAGATAGAAATGACAGTTTCATGGATGGCCGTTATCTTCTTTTGCTGCATCGTGTAGCTGGTGAAGAAGGCCACAATAAGCAGCATGATGGAGATGAAGAGGGCCCATGATGAGTTGATCTCCTGGTTTGGAGGACTGCCGCCTGTGTGATTCTTTAGTTAGCAATTTATTGTTGCGCGCAGAGCCGTCATGTTGGTCGCACCATCTGGATCATCTTCACTTCTCCCTGTCACCACATATGTCAGCGTGAACAACGGGGTTAAATGGTTGCGATGACGTGCGTACTTGCGAGCGCTGTCGCCGAGCGCAGAAGGGTTTCGGAGAGCATGATCAGGGCCCGAAACCAGGGTCGTCGATGTAACAGGCGTTGCAGTTGCTCGATAGGGAGCGACGCCGCGACTGGCGAGAAGACATCAAATCGTACGCAGAGTCAATCGGCAGGCCAAGAAGTCATGACGACTCCGAGCTTGGTGGAGTTTTGAGTTGCGAACGCCTGTGCCGCGAAAGTCGACAGCTTTCTAACTCTCCTGGTTGGCTCCCGCGGCTTGTGCCACCGATCCAAGCCCCACCTTTCCGCGAGGCGGCCAATCCCCCTCCTTGACAGGGACCACGGCAAGCTAGCTCCAGAGCCGTTGCCAGAGGCCGAGATCATAGTTTTACCACAACGAAGGGAAGAATGAATGGGTTCACCAAAACCCACCAGTCAGCCCTGACAGGTTTCATTTCTCGTACGGTTCCGTACATATACATATACATCATACAGAGCAGAGGACGCTAGGTGGAACCGGAGGAGAGAAAAGACCAAGCTCCGAACCGGGGATAACTCCACACAAACTCCCTCCAGACCCATCCGCTTGGCAACGCTACGAGTTCGTGTGCCGCAACCTACGTCAACGAAGAAGAGTCAGGCACAGGAAGCCGTCTCGTCGTCTTGTGCACTCCATCTGGTTTGCCAACCGTAAGCCCTTAAGATTAGCGCTGCGTTTCACCGAGGGGTCATCGTGTTCAGCACCTGACCCAAGGTTCAGCAACTTAGCATCGAAGGTTTGCTGGTGGCCGGTCACATTGCCTCAAGTGCCAGCCCACCGCACAACACTGCGACCAGAATGTGATCTAAATGGTGATGCGAGCGAGGCCATATCGGGCCATTTCCAGCTACTATTGTCTGCACAAGCATACCCGAAAGGACCCTGAAATCCTTCTTGAGTGACCTTGGCCGGAAAACGGCGGAACAACACAGGCTTCGCACTGTGTTCAGTTCGCTTCGGTTAAGACAGGTAGCTGGGCCTTGGTCTTTTCGGGGCTTTAAAAATGCCTCGCGTCTCTCGATCATTTGAAAATTTCCCATAAGAGGCTCTTCTTCAAAATAATTGCAATCAAAAACAGAGGTACCCAAGCCGTCTATGAGGCTTTTCAAGGACGAGGAAGTGTCGACGCACAGTGCTAGCCAAGTCGTATTGTACGGTACGCTGCAGTCAGCCGCTCTGTGCTGTACTTAGAGGGTCGGCTGTGCTTTCCCCGACATGCATGGCTACCGTCTTTCTTGCAACACATCACTGCAGGCCCAGTCCTTGCAACCGCCTTGCGATGCTCCGTCGGTCGTCATTTGTCCTAGTGTAGGGCATTCAAGGTTGAGTTGTTTTGCCTTTCAGACTGGTCAATCTTCTTTGCAGTTGACTTGGTATTTCTACCTCTTATTCGCAGCCCTATATCAACCCGCCCTCTTATCCTCCCACTTGCCCAGGATTCCGCCATCGCCCCATCTCGTGGCAGCCTTTGACTCGAGCGGGTGACGTGCATCACGAAAACAACCCCGAGCTCCGAAACCAGCTGAGCTACTGCCTTTATGATTGAGCAGTCATCGTTCGCATTTCATCGATCCCTCGCCAACCTTCATTTATTTCCCTCCCGCAAAACTGAATAAAGTCGCCAACGTCCCGCTGGCCTATACACACTCGCCCCCACCGCGAAACGTTGCGGCGCCTGCGTCCCCCAACGTCGGCTCATCAGACGACGAAGACGTTCATCGGGAAACCGTTGGAGGCGTGGAAGGCTTCGAGTCTAGCCGTCGAAATTGGCGGACGCCGGACGTTCAACTCCACGATTACCCTGCTATCCGCATGACGTCGTCGTTAGCAGAGCTTCCGAATCGGGCCAGCCCCGCCGGCGACGAAAGCCACAAGTCCACCAAAGTAAGCCGCAAGAAGCCAGCACCCCTGGCAGGAACCTCATCACAAGACGGTTCGGCGTCACAGGAGCAGAATGAACAGTCACCGTTGCTGTCGCCCGCATCGAACGAGCAAGATGGCTTCCTCAGCGGACCCGCTGCCGACAGCGTCGACGAGCATCAGACAACCAAGGGCATGTGGTACATGACCTTCCTGACCGTTGGCATCGGAGGTCTCCAGATCGCTTGGGCCGTTGAAATGTCCAACGGCACACCGTACTTGCTGTCACTCGGCATCCCGAAGTCGGTCCTTGCCTTGGTTTGGATGGCCGGTCCGCTTTCGGGCACCCTCGTGCAGCCCTACATCGGAATGCTGAGCGACAACTGCCGCATTCCATGGGGAAAGCGAAAGCCGTTCATGGTTGGTGGCGCCGCTGCAACCATCCTCTCGTTGATGTTCCTTGCCTGGACTAAGGAAATTATCAGTGGTTTCTTTGGAGCCCTTGGCGTCGACCGCGATGGATCCTTCGTCTATTATGCCATCATCGTCACGGCAATTGCTTGGGTTTATATTCTGGATTTTGCGATTAATACAGGCGGGTTCCTCCACGGTACTGTTGTTACTAGGTTACTGATATCTCCCCAGTGCAAGCCGCCATTCGTGCGTTTATTGTTGACTGTGCCCCGGCACACCAACAAGGTTAGTCCTATCGATCACATGTACAACTGTATACAAAAGCAAGGCTCTGACCCGGTCACAGAAACCGCCAACGCCATGGCCAGCAGATTCCTTGGCGTCGGCAACATCACAGGATACCTTGCCGGGTATGTGAACCTCTCCACCTTCTTTTGGTGGCTGGGCGACACGCAGTTCAAGGAACTCTGCGCCATCGCAAGTATTATTCTCGCTATTACTATTTTCCTGTCCTGCACTTTTATTAAGGAGAGGGATCCACGACTTGAAGGACCGCCCTCCAACGACAAGCCGGGCGTGGTTTCCTTCTTTCGGAAGATCTTTGCCTCGATCAAACGACTTCCACCCCAGACGCGCAAGGTCTGCCAAGTCCAGATATGTGCGTGGATTGGCTTCTTCCCCTTGCTTTTCTACACATCGGAGTACATCGCCGAGCTCTATGTCGAGCCGTTCCTTGAGGCCAATCCCCATATGACGCCAGAGGAGCTTGATAAGCTGTACGAGACGGGCACACAGGTTGGTACATTCGCGCTGCTCGTATTTGCGGTTGTCGGCCTGGCAACCAACGTGTTCTTGCCCTTCTTCATCGCCCCCTCATACGAAGGCCAAGCCCCCGGCACTCCGGACGGCGAGCCATCGAAGAACTATGAAGAGGGGCAGAAGTCGTGGCTAGACTACCTCGTCATCCCTGGCTTCACACTTCGACGAGCTTGGATGATCTCGCAGGTCATCTTTTGCGTAGCCATGCTCTGCACCGTCTTCGTACGCACTGTCACAGCAGCAACGGCACTGATTGGCCTTGTGGGCATTACCTGGGCGCTCACTCTGTGGGCCCCTTGGGCTATCATTAGTGCTGAAATTTCACGTCGCGAGGAGGTCCGTCGCGCTCAACGCCAACGAATGATTCCACCGGATCGCGACCGGGTTGCCTCGCTTGATGGTTACTCATCAGACGAGAACCACAGTGACCGCGACCTTAACGAGGATGAGGATGAGGAAGACCAGGCCGGCGTTATCCTAGGTATTCACAACATGGCGATCGCCGGTCCCCAGGTCATCGCCACGGTGGTCAGTAGCATCATCTTCCGCTTCTTCCAAAAGGAGCGCGGAGAACCCGGTGATCACAGTATTGCGATTGTCCTCGCCCTTGGCGGCCTCATGGTGTTGGTGTCTGCCTTCTTCATCCACCGCATCAAGGATGACCCGGAAGTCCCCAAGGATATTCTGAGCGCCATCGAGGATGGAGAGGCTGAATCACGACCCAGCACCAGCCACAGCCGTACCAGGTCCTTTGAACTGCCCCGAGCCAGCTTGGAACGAGCCACCCTGGTGAGAAACAAGAGTTTCAGTGGTGCCGAGTACTGAGGTGGATGAGGATGATTTTCCCTTGTGTCGGTTACCAGCGTGTAATTATGTAATTGGTGGTTGTCCAGCTTGCACTTTTGGTCCAGTTGGATGCAGCCCGCTCGCAGGATACCTCGCATACATAGGACTTGGGCAACCAGTTCTGTGGGAGTTGGAAGCTGGCTGGGATTTTTGGTTTTTGTCATTTTCTTCAATCATGGGGGGTTTATGATCCGAGTGGGTTTAGTTCTAGTCCATAGGTCTCTTCCAATGTTGCTTCCTGACGGTTGGATCATATTAGACGTCACGAATTTTACAGCTGACTTTTGTTCTCGCGGTTTGCTCCATCGGCTCTCTCCCTTTGATGTGTTTTCTAGGAAGAGGGACGGCACGGCACATCCCCCCGCTTTGGCGTCTGGATGGGCTTGCCGTCCCGTTCTCCAGATCCAGACGGGGAACGAGGAAAGGCCAAGCGGTCACTCAGCTCAGGCTAAACTCACTGCGAAAGCACCATGCCGTCAATCAGGTTCGGGAGGTTTTTGAGAAGAGAGAAAGACCACTCAGTAGGTACACTAGCGCATTCGGAGGCTGTCGTCCGCAAATGGGGAGAATATATGTTTCCCCGTATATTGAGGAGAGACGAAATTTTGACACCCAGTCTTCGGCCCCGCGTGCTACATGTAGGTAGGTTGAGGGAAATTTTACATTCGGCCCTACAGTGAGTGGGCTGTAGATTGGAAATCTAATTCCCATTCCGGCTGGTGCTATCTCACTGGGGATTAAGTTGGCTGGAATCTGAGGAAGGGTGTGTGCAAGTAGGATATAAGGATGGATAACTGGAAGCCGGGAATCTGGGATCCGGTTCTGCTCGTGGTTTTTCTATTCTATTCCCGCCGCGAACGTGTCGTGAGAACGTCATGAAGCTCTCTCTCCTCTCAGCCCTCGCCTTGGCGACCACCACCCACGCCGCCCTTCTCTGGGACGGGCGCTTCAACGAGTTCTCTTCGTCCCGCGACCTCAATACGTGGAGCTGGTCCAACCAGGTCGGACCCTACCAGTATTACATTCACGGATCCGGCTCCGTCGACCGCTACATCAGCCTGTCGCCTGACTACAAGAACCCCAACGACACGGGCTCCAAACAGGGCGCCAAGTTCACGCTGGATAGCACGGCATTCTGGAACGGCCAGACGATGCGCCGCACGGAGCTGATTCCCCAGACGAAAGCTGCGATTACGTCGGGCAAAGTGTTTTACCACTTTAGCATGATGCGAAAGGACGTGAATCCACCCAGCGTGAATCGGGAGCACCAGATTTGCTTTTTTGAGAGCCACTTTACGGAGATGAAGTACGGCTGGATCAGTGGCGAGAGCGGTACCGCCAACACTAACCTGCAGTGGATGGTTTCGCAGAAATCGCTATGGAAAACGGAGTGGAAGGCAGGCGTCTGGCACAACATTGCGTACGAGATTGACTTTGGGGCTCGGACAGTTGGGTTCTGGCATTCCGAAGGGGGTGCGCCGCTGGAACGAAAAGTGGCTCCGGTGAGCGCGAGTACGTCGTCAAATGGGCAGGATTGGCATTTGGGGGTGCTGGAGCTACCGAGGAGTGGGTATTCGGACTCGAATGAAGATATTTACTTTTCGGGGGTGTATATTGAGAGTGGGACAGCAACGACGTCAGTTAGTGGGCCGGGTGAGTGTTTTCATTCCTCTTCTTTCAATATTTGCTTCACTTGCCCTTGACATGGTGTCGAGCAGGGGACGAGTTTGGAGGATAAGTAGGTTGCTGACGTATTCGGTACAGGAAAATAAACCCACGACATAGCCCAAGCTGGGGAGGATAGATAAGATGAGAATGGGAAGAGCGAGGGGGTCAGCTATGGAATGGCGCAGAAAAGGGAGAAGGAGGTTGGATCAACTAGGCATATCTGTATCTTACTTATCCGCGTAGCATCACTTCTCACAGCTTACGCCAAAGAAACAGCATCTTTAAATACCACGCAAACATCAAACCCCCCCCGGCCCCCCTGAAAGACTCAACTGCCTACCTACATAGTTTTTATTTAAATAACCGCATTCCCAGCCCCAACCCACAAGCCCATAATAGCCACAATCCCCACTGCCCACGCCACACTCCTCAGTCCCGCCCACCGCGAGTTGTCCTGCAGCACCACATACGTGTAGTTGTACACGGCCCTCGAGACCAGATACACCCCCGCCAGCTTGTTGATCCTCTCCAGGGCCATTCCTGCAACATTAGCGGCGGCGATACCCGCTGCGTACAAGCTGAGCGTCTCAAAGCCGTTTGCAGTGGCGGCTTTGGCGCGCGAGATGCGGCTGAAAGTGGCCTTGGGAAGGGCGGTGTCCTTGGCACAGTGGGATTCTGTGCGGCGGGGGCTGTTTTTCCGTCAGTCTGGAAGTATCTGGGATAGAAGGGGAGAGGGAGGAATGGGCGTAAAACCCGGGTTCAACAAACTTAGCGAGATCATAGTTCGTTCCAGCTAGGACAAGAGCGTAGCTATGCGGGATCATGAGGAGGGCAAAGGCTGCGGGGACCTTTCTCGTCAGTTAGTACGACTTTCCTCTATCTTGACAGTGAGACAGGAGACGTACCGAGTAGTAGGAGAAATTGAGACCCCATAGAGAAGCCATTTCAGCGTGATTGCTCACTCACTCGTAGGGATAATCTGAGATGATCCACGAATGACGAAAGCTGACCCAGCGTTGACAATGTCAGAAGTAATGACAAGTAAAAAAGACAACCAGGCGTATATCCCCCCTTTTGATCCGGCAGGTAGTACAATCGCGGAGCGCCCGAAGCCGAAACAAGACACAACGTCAAATCTGCCTCACGGTGGCTAGCCAAGATCGAATGAATCCACAGTTAGCGTTCCACGGACCACGCAGCATGGAACAGGGGAAAAGAGGGGCGAGAACGAGACCGCTTGCAGGAGGCACCATCCCGAAATCCAAAATTACCCAAGCCTCATCACTCAGACTGGTTCAGGCATACAGCAATTGTCGATTCTGGTAGAGCCTAGAAAAGTTTCTCCGTCGACCCGTCCGTCCGTCACCGTATGATAGGTATATATATTGTAGCATGAACATAGCCGCCGAAATGTCATCGGCTTTTTGCTCTCGTAACCACGTCGCTCCTCGCGACTTTGTTGGACATCAACATTAATTTCCCAACGCCGTTCTTCATGCCGGAAAACTGCCGTAACTCAGGTGGCCGCCCATCAGAAATATAAATCCAAAATCGGAAGCAGCCAAGTTCCCCTTTCCCCCAAAATGGGCTGTGAATGTAGTGTGCAAGGGTCATAATGCACCACGCGAATGACCAAAAGTCCCCAACGTTACGCCCTTTAGACATTGCTCCGAAGTCGCTGCTTTCGTGCTAGCCAGTCGCCAAGCATATTGTCCAGTTGCTAACACTGTCAGTTGGCGTCTTGTGATTCTGGCAAAATGCAACTTACAGTTGTTATCTCAGCTAGCTTGGAATTCTGCTCTTTGAATAGATTTCCTGCCACAGGGTGGTCTGGTCCCACGGGCTCAACATCCGTCTTATCATAGACAACAACAAGTAGGTCGCGAATCTCGGTCCCCGAATCGAAAAAGGCTCGGAGGCTGGCGTCGTTCCAGCTAGATATGGTAGCAGAACTCGATGTCGTTATCGAATCTTTGTTGCCATGGGAGTCTCCATCCTCATGGTCGATGAGCTCCGGCGATGGTGATGACCGCAAAGACGATCGCTCTTCCTCCTGGCTCGACGTGTCCACCATCAGTGGCGGTGGGTTGCCGGAGTTGATCGGCGATACGTGAACTGGGGATTCTGACAGCCGCTCCACGTGTTGCTGTGGTGGCGTTGTGCTGGCCGGAACGATCTTGATCGTCTGACTGGGCGCTGGAACCGCTTGATAGCTGTCTGGCTTGCTAGCGCCCGGGGCAGACCTCACGGGGACGTGTCGTTCTGGCTCAGTATCCATGTCGTCGTCAGAGTCGAATTCGTCAAACGCAACTCGAGACTTCGCCTTGACAGCCTGTTGCGGCCTATCATCGATAGTTGCTGACCTCGGAGCTGGCTTCCTTGCCGCCACAGGCGACTGATCTCGAGAAGACGTGAAGCCGTCTTCCGAGTCCACCACGCGCATCGTAGCTATGGCCTTGTCAGCTCCCCGCCCCCTCATCTCTTGCACATGGAAAGGGCCTGCATTCTTACCCTGATCCTTCTGGCTTGTCACCACAGGTTTCCTAGTTGGTGATGGTTCCGTCCGCGGTTGCTGCTTTTGCAGTTTGCTTGGATTCCTCTGTGGTCCTCCTTTTTCGGGTGACCCCTGAAGGTCCTCCTCTTCTGGCTCCTTCTCCTGCACATCCACGTCGATCGACCGCTTCCCAAACGAATCATCGTCTTCCTCTCCTTTCTTCTTATCCTTCCGAGAGAAGAAACTCCGAATCGCACTCGGCTTCTTTTCCTTGTCTTTCTTTTCCTTCTTCTTCTTGTCGTCCTTGCTAAACACGTCCTTCTCAAGCTTGTCTAGACTGGGGCGCTGCTTTAACGCAGAGTCGTTTGAAGACCTCCCCGGGCCTTCGTCTCGCAACAGATTCGGCGTCAGCGTGATCTTCTTCGTCTCGACCGTGTCATCCTTGAAAAACGAGTCTCGAACAGTGCCGTCGCTTGTCTTCTTAGGCCCATCTGCCACCTTGGTCTCGAATATTTCCTCGCTGGACCGGACACCTGCTTTGCTGGATAGGGCCCCGCTCTCGGGTCCACTCTCTTGCCTCTTGGGTTCTGCTTTGGTATTTTGTTGCCCCCTGGGTTTCAGCGGCTCAACCCTGGCCGTCTCATCCTCACCCTCCGGCTCCGAAGCCATGCTTTGAGTTTGCTGGGCCTGCCGTTGCTGCTCCTGCGCAGAGTACTCGGCTTCGGTGTCTTCCTCCTCAGATGAATAGTCAATGTCTGAGTAGTCGACATAGGTATTCCCTGCGAACTGAACAGTCTTCGTCTTCCTCCTCTTTATCGCAGATTTCAGGGGATTCCGAGATTTTTCGGCCTGATCGCCGAGCATCGTGGCGGATAGCTTGAAAATTATGTGTCAGCTTGACAGTCCCGCATCTTCTGCTTGGACCAACTTACATCAATATTCCGATGCTTGTTCAGCCTTGCCAACCTTTCGGTGGGCGTCTCGATGTGCTCTGCTGGTAGGTAGCCTAACGGAACATCAGCGCGCAGTCCAGAGTGAGTCGTCGCCTAGATCCATACCGATGCTGCTGTCTTTCACGACTCGCACCAGCCACCAGTAGCTGTTGCTGTCGTCTAGGAGCACCATTGTATCTCCCTTGGTCGCATTCGCTTGCCCTTCGACGGTTGCCACAAATGTATGGAGGGCGTAGACAAACTCGAAATCGATGTCCTCTGTGACTTGTAAGCACTGGTCATCCCGGCTTGAGCCGGAAAATGTAGTATCATTGGTAGACAGGTCGCCATCATCACTTTCATGAAACTGGTGCGGTATAGTCGCAACATGTTCGTCGCCGCTCTCGGTATCACTCTGCTCTTCGATCGTCTCCAGCAGACACGGCGCCTAACGTGTCTCCCTCTTGTCGGGACCGTAGCTGAAGATATGCGACACATCGAATTCTTCTTTATACGCGGTTCCCATGTCATGCTCGATCAATTCGGTTCCGTTGCGGGAGTTATTGGAGCAATCCTTCCATTCTTGGTCTCCGACCGCATCTTGCGCTTCTAACTCACCGTCCAGATCATGATGATGATGGCGACCTTGTTCATTGATGGCCGGGTGCTTCTCATGCGCAGCCTGACGGCTTAATGGCAAGTACTCAGGATGCTCGAGGTATGGGGAAGACGACCTCGCATCGCTGACCACAGACGAAGCCCACGGGCTGCATGGCGAAGCTTGTCCTCGACTAGAGACCTCGGCCCTGCCTGGCTCGATGCATGGAAGTGTAAAAATAGACCCACCATCTTCGATCGAGGGTGAGCTCGAGATCTTATCCATCATGTCATCGTCCATATCCACCTCGGTCTCGCCGTCCAAATCGCCATCGTCAATTTCCTGTCCCGACAAACCCCCATTTTGGGCAATTGCGAGCGTGTCCTGTTGCGACCCGTTCATCTTGGTCGCCTCGGCGCTCGAGTTTCCGTCAAGGGAGTTGACAATACCGGCAGCGAGGTCGTCGGCGTATTTTTGGAGATCGTCGGTGTCGCCGTTAACCCACGAAATGCGCGGGCTGCGGAGGTTTTCCTCTGCCGCTTCTGCCGCAACTTCGCGAAGCGTCTCGGCCTGGTGTGGCGCCAGCAATCCGCTGGAGGCAGGTTTAGAGCGTACTTGGGTCGTCGGCGCGTCTCGGTCTTGGAGATCAATGGAGTCTGGGTAAATGGGTGCGAGTTAGAAAAAACGGTCCATCCCCCGACGAAGAGGCTAACCCTGAACCACCATCTGCTTGCCCAGAAACCAGCCACAGATGTGTCAACAAGGGGGGTGTGGCCGCAGCTGGGAGGGATCTTGAGGCGAAATTGAACAAGATGGAATTGGGGTTGGGCGCACATACCAGCGCGAATGATTTGCGGCCTCGTCATTGTTGGTGGTTCCTTGGGACGCCCTGCAGCATCCGATCCAGTTGTTCAATTCCACTTGTTTTTTTGAGTTTCGTTTCCTGCTTCCCGCTCTAACTATTTCGCGGCAGCAATCGTAACTGGGATTCTTTTCCTCTCAGGCGCAACGGCACTCGGACGTCGCACGGGCAAGTCGATCAAAGAGGCAGATGGCAACCCCTGAATGTTTCCTGGCCGGGATCCGGAGAAGGCTGGCCGCCTGGAAGGACGTCAAATGCCAGGCTGGAACTTGGCGCTGGGCTCTGGGTCGCCTTCTGGTCACATTCGAACCGCTACAGCGGGTTGCCGAATACCTAGTATTCGGTTTCTTTCCAGGCTTGATCAAGGACGGGCCTGTGATGGGAAACGGGCTAGCCAAAGTTTCCAGTGTCTGTTGCGAAAGCAGTTTCGGGACGAGATGAGGAGAGGGAGTGACAAGGGTGAAACACCAATCCGTGGTCCGTGTCTAGTTAAGGCCCTACACCGAAGTTGGGTGGTGGTCCTAACGATGTGGGGGAAGCGCAGAGAGCGCCTATGAATCTTTACGTCTGTTTCTTGAGAGGGCCGTAAACGGGGGGAGGGGGGTCCAAAGCCCAACCTGAGTGTCTTGGGGGGAAATTTTGATTTTCTCGCGGGCCACTGAGATGTGATGGGAAGAAGAATTCGCGCTCACTCGACCCTCCAAACCAACCGTAGCTTGTAAGGTTCTGGGAGCCACGTCTGCAAAAGGTCAGGTGCGGTGGCTGCCAATATTCTGTCCATTGCAGCAGCGGCACACGAAGCTGCAGAAAGTGGCACCTCATTCCTGCTTCCAACCACTGACGAGCCTCGCCCGGCGGCGGCGTCATCTTGGAAAATCAGCCAGCCAGGAGCTCCAGAAGAAAAAAAGAGGAGCTTGGAATTTGAAACATTCCCCCTGCGGGGGTGTCCCTGACTCCCTTAACCGTTGAAATGCGAGCCTGGCGTTTCATTGGAGCAATGGGGATTGCGCCTATCCAAGGCCACACAAATATTCATTCTCGTCAAGAGTCTCTCTGCAACCCTTGAAGCAGAGGTAGTGTGGGACGTGTAAGGGGATCGGATTTGTTTGCATATGTTAAAACCAACACACAGGTATTCATTGTGTAATTTGTTCGTGGGACCGAGGACAAAGACCAATGAATGGTGGGGTAGATCTTCTTCAGTGGCACTGACCCCTCTCGAGAGCCCACAGCGGGGGTAAAGTGACCGTCCTAACTCCTGAATCTTCTTTCTCTGGTTGGGCTGGCCAGGTTTGAATCCCGATGCTGTCCACGAGATTGGGCCCAAAAGAACAATGATGTTCGTGGTTGGGAGTACCATAAATATCCAATGCTGTATCCGTTTATCTGATGCACAGGCGTGGGACTGACTAACTAACACGCTCCTGTCGTGTGCCATCTGCCAGATGCTTCAGCGAAGCGATGCCTACCTATGTGCAGTCATCAGTTGCCAGGCTGCCCGATTCCGCTGTTCTCTCCCGATCCAGTCGTACCAGTCATATTGTCCAGCGCGAATCACACCTTCTCTGATGGGCTGGGAATTATCCTGACTGCCTATCCAAAGGCTGGCCAGAACGAGTAACCATGTTCCGGATGGAGGTACGTCAGCAACCATCGCAGCCAGACCTCCCGTCATCAGGGCGGGCGTTGCGTACATGAGTATTCCAACCAGGTCCAGGTTGCAGGTTCTTTCTACGCTGGAAAAGCAATCGTGGCGGACAGAATGAGTGCGCTGGCACCGCAGCACCGCAACACCGCAGATTTTGCCAAGGCGTGCCGGCCATTCCCCCAGTTTAGGCAAGTCAGCGTGTGAGCAAGGGGGGTTTTTTTTTTTCGGTTCACACTTTGTCCGATGCTTGGGAGGGTATCCGCATCGCATTTTGTTTGTGGCGTTTCTGGAACGGCTAGAGTGCTTGAAAACCGACAACAAGAGGGTTCCTTCTCGGAGTATCGCAATCCAACCATGATGACACTCCAGCGTCGGACTTGACGGGTATTGATCAGGGGCTTGTTCTGTATCTAAAAAGCTCACCAGCTGTTTGCTGACGAGGATTGAGCAAAGATATTTATCTTGACCCTGGGTTTAAACTTGAGCCCTGAAACTTTCTTCGTGACTGGGGAGATACCCGTACGGATTCGCCCTGGCTGGGTTCAAAGGGTGCCTGGCTCGCTGCCGAGAGATAAAGTACCGCGCGAACAATTATCTGAAGGTTGAACTCTACGAATGCGGGAAAGCTCCGGGTTAACATTTCGGAAGTTTGTTGGACTAGGCAGTAAACTTGCAGTCAAACTCGTTGGGAACATGAAGTGAGCTCAAGCGAGTTGACATGGTGGTCCCTTCTCGCCTTCAGTCAGTCCACAAGCATACTTGACCTCAAGAATTGATTTGCTTACATGATAATTATGGTACCTCGCATTGCTATGAACGGATATACACGTACGCTAGCGTCCATTCAGTCATAATAAACTCGCTCGTAAGGATTTGAAGAGCTAGGAGGCTCGTGATGCCTGGTGGTTCTAGCGCCTCATATTCTATGTAGGGGCGTGTTAAGGGGAAGGCTGGATCGTCGGGTTGTCGGGTAGCATCCCGTTGTTGAATTGAGGCTCCTTTACCGCATCGAGAAGAATGAGTGGATGAGGAAGAGTGCGCAACTTTATAATGACAACAGACGATGCAGACACGCCACGAAAGATGGGTGATTTCAGTTCATGGGAGATGGTGTTGAATTCGCAACCCCTCACTTAACACGAGAATGTTGTCATCATCGTAAACCCTGGCCAAGAGTGCCAGCAGATCATCTGTGGCTTGCCCGGCACCCTGTCTGTGGTTGAAGTTTCCAATCTGACGGTTTAACTTCAAGCCCCATGGTTGCTGGCGCCTTCGATCATCGCCAAGACGTTTCCCACGAGAGACAAGCCTTCGCCAAGCCAGAATTGCGCGGTGTTGCGGGCCTTGGCTAAGAGCTCCCGAGTCCCGACGGCGTGGTTGCTTGGCAGAGATTTCTCGTTTTCACTTTGTCTATCTTTTTCGAAGTCAATTAGACCACTTCGATGGGTCGACTTTGTCGAGACGTTAGCGAGTTTGGGGCATCCCTCGGGAACCTGTCAGACCAAAGCGGCGAATCGCCACCCTCTTGTTGTCTCTATCGGCGCAACGCGGCCTGCTGACTCAACTCTGTTAATTCTGTTTCGGTGCAGAGGAATCTCACCGTATGCCATGCCACTGGCATGCAAACGGAACACCAAAACGCCGCTGTCGGCAGTTGGGTGGCCCGTGGGACGTGTGCCATTCCATGTTGTCAGGAACGGGCACCCAACGAAAGAGGGGTTTCAGATGAGTAGACAGATGCGCAGCCTTTGGTTGCGATTGACGAATGACGCCGCGGCAGTGATCTGGCCCCCGCGATTGCTGGCGCCCATGCCTCTTGCTGCATTGTCTGTCTTCTTGTGTAATTTGCATTGCGGGCGGGAAAACTTGTTCTTTACTGGAATAGAGTGGTTGCCGTGACCCGTGTGCTGCGCCTCCCTCCTGGACACTCGTCGAATCGATATCGAGTGGGGTGGACACAGTGCGAGGATAAACGCTAGTTAGAGCAGCGGCCAGAATCAAACGCGGCGGGTCTTGCTTGTTTCTGCCCTCCCCGGGGCAGAAGTGCCCAATATTGCCGTGCAAATGACAAGCGCCAATTTAAACACAGCTTCATTTATCGCCATGACTTCCACCCGGACTGTTGGTCTGTTCTTTTGGCTTACGCTAAACGGCATTCGCGGTGGCTGATCCGCCGTTGTCTTATACGCCCCAAGATCCGTCGATGATGCCGGCGCCCTCCTGATCTAGCTCCGCCGGTGCCAGGTTTAAGCTGAACAGCGCACCGAAAGCATCATTTGGTCAGAGGAGGGAGCCACAAGAAAAAAGTGTCCCTTAGGCGCATAATAAATACAATTATACTGGACTAGAAAGATTTCGGTGTCACAGGAGCAACCGCACTAACACCCAAAAAGGGGGCCAAGGACACGAAGGTGGGCTCGACTTTGCACAGTGTTGTTGGACAGTGCCAATAAATAGAGACACCGTATCTCCGCTTTGCTGTTGCTAACCAGGACGCTGCACGAAAGAAGGGGTGCATCCCCTTCCTGCCCCGGCATTTTGATCGCTCAGAGTGTCATGTTCAAACATTTTCGAGACATTCGTGCCAACGATAGCAGAAAAATACGATTAAGGGCGTAGCGCAAAACTCATTTTTGCCGTTTGGTTCGCAGCGCATTTGCCTCTCCGATTTTTTCCTTCGCATTCCACACTGGCTTGCGTCACCCAAGCCTCAAAGCCTCCTTACCAAGCTCTCTCGGCGCCCAGCCTCTGGGGAGCATCCCCCACATCGATCCAGCGCGACGACACGAACGCTCCCTTGTCGACATTGTTCAATCGCGTTTACGTCGCGCAATCTCCAAGGCGCCATAGCTGCCTGTGGCTGTAGAGTCGGAGATCCAAAGACGAATCGCACGCGGTCAAGGGCGCCACGGAACGGCGCTGACACGAATTGCCTCATCTCCGACGACTGAACGGCCGTCGACCCGATCGAGTCCGTTTGGACGGCGTCGACATCGGGTAGCAGTGTTCTTTTAGTTTACGACGGATGCGACGCCTCGTGGATTTCCATGGCGATTGAGCAATAACTCCCAAGTGGTGGAAGGATTGCCACGGTGCAGTTCCCCAGCGGCTGGCCGCCCTGAACGCCATTCCTCGAGATGGCGGCCATCACCGCGGCGCTGCCGCAGCCGACAGAAGACCTCATCGCTCCCGCCCGCGGCCGCAGCTGCGGAGCTTTAAATCTCCCTGTGGGCGGCATCCTTTCAATGCCCAATGGAGATATCATTACCCTCACCGCCGCCGGTGCTTTCAGGCCAGTCTGCACGCCAACTAGCCCTCCAGCAATCATTGCGAATGGAGGGGGCTCCGTTTCGGTAGACGAGACAGCCGATGGCTCGATGCCTACAGATACTGGGCCCCAATACTCCGATTTTCGAGACCGCTTTTACGCGTCGACGTTTCCACAATGTTACGCCCTCGCCGCGACCACTGTGGTAGCGTACACGCTCGTCATTATGCTCTTCATAACACCGCGGTCCTTTCTCGACGGTGGAGTTGTCGTTCTTGGTCGCAAGGGGTTCACGAATGGCGGCACCGGTACGAGCATCGGTGGGCGTCCATGGCTGCAAAAAGTGGCTGCCCTCAGCGTTGCTGTCTCGTTGACGATCGCCACAGAGGCTACTTTTAGAGAGGCCGAATATCAGTATTCCTTTGGGGTCCAAAATGCGAGGGCTCTCCAGGACAGGGTTTTGGGTGGGAATGAACTCAAAATCATACGCATCATATCCAACACGTTCTTATGGCTAGCTCAGGCACAAACCTTGATACGCCTCTTTCCCCGCCAACGCGAAAAGGTCATTATCAAGTGGACCGCCTTCGCGCTTATCACGCTCGACGTCATATTCCAGTGCCTTAACAGCTTTCAGTATACCGCTGTTGGGCAGACACGACCGCATACATTTACTGATGCCGTCCCGGCGTTGAGCTATCTTTTTGCGCTTGCTCTAGGCGTTCTCTACGCGGCCTGGGTGATTTACTACGCGCTAATGAAGAAACGGTATGCGTTCTATCATCCTCAGATGAAGAACATGTGTCTTGTTGCAGGTCTATCACTTCTTTCGATTCTTGTCCCGGTTGTGTTCTTCATACTAGACATTTCCCAGCCCGATTTCACGGGTTGGGGCGACTATGTGAGATGGGTAGGAGCTGCTGCTGCGAGCGTGATCGTTTGGGAGTGGGTGGAGAGAATCGAGGCGTTGGAACGGGAGGAGAAAAAAGATGGAATCCTCGGGAGAGAGGTTTTCGATGGGGACGAGATGCTGGACGCTGGTCCGGATGACAGAACTCTGGCCAGCAGGAGGAGGAGGGGCAAATCTCCAGATGAGAAAGACGGAGACAGAAGCAGTCCAGGGCGGGATGACGCCCCATCAACCGGCCGAGCCAATGGATGGCCATCGGTTACAGCAATAAGATCGAGATATCGGTCTCGATCCTCACAGAGGAAAGCAGAGAGGCCGGGTGAGCCGGAAAACACACAATCAACAAACAACGACAGGATACGCTTTCTCCAGCCGCCACTTTGGCCGGCCCGGCCGAGGCCCGCGGTGACGCCAGTCAGCCGCACAGATACAGCCAGTGCAGCCAGTACTGTGTACGCCGTCAGGTATCACCCATTGACGGAAACCACATCTCGCACGACTCCGCCCCCAGCCTCCGAACCGCGACCAATCTCCCGACGTGGTAGTTCTACTTCAAGTCAGCACAGCGATGATGAGAGCACCCATCATGGACCCGATCCGCCCGCTCAGACTGGCAGGACGAATCCGCCCCCGCAGCAAGCAACGCCTTCGGGGAGCCGATGGCGCGCGCTAGCTCAAGGGCTTCCATTCAGACGTGCTCGCCGGGTGGACGAAGAGCGCGCTGTGCCAGAGGAGAGACCTCGCCCCCAGCCTCGTTCTCCAGAGGAGGCAAGCAGGTGGGATATCAGAACGCGGCTAGAGGAATTCGCCATGACGCAGGCTGAAAAGTTTCGAGAAAAAATGCGTCCTTCATTGGATACTGACAGTCTGCCGGTAACGGTTATTCCCGCACCACCACGCCGTGGTGCGGCGTTGGCGCAGTTGTTGGAGGCGGAGGAACTCGAAACTCAAAGAGGGCCTCCACGCTCTACCTTTGACCGCAGGAACAGCAGTGCTTCGAGGACACTGGCGACTGGTGATGAGTCGTTGTCAACATCTCCAACCTCGGCCGTGCACCCCTCGGTTATCGCTCCTAAGCCCTCAATAAGAAGGCCGACTATCGGCCCAACGCCTGGCAGCCGGTGTGAGGGCCCTTTGGTTAGCATGGTTGTTCCGCCTCTGCCAGACTCTGACCCAGAAGCCAGTGTTGAGGGAAATAGTAACACTGGAATAATAGTGGCGGCGGCAGCGAGCAGCAATGAAGGCATGAGCAGACAATCTGGTGGCAGCTTACACCAGACTCTGCCGCAATCTTGATGTTGTTCTGAGAGACTCTCAAGAGGAACAGGCGTACAGGCGGGTGAAGGTTCATTCAGTTTCTTACATGGGCATTTTACGGGTGCATTGTTGATCACGGGAGGCACAGCTATGGGATACCCTGGGCTGCTTGACAGCGACAGCAAAATCATCGGAGGTGGGCGGATGGGAGCAATGGAATTTGTGTATATATGAGAAACAAAGGCATGGGACTGCCTGTTATTGTGTAATTTTGCTCGCAATGTCTCTCTCGGACCTCTAGCTTGGGCAGCGATTTATGGTAGGACGTATCCTTATGATCGTATGTGTCATGAATATTGGTGTTGAGTTCGAGTCGCATCTGGTGTTTGTGTGAATCTGATGATATCTGGATGGGCCACCCAGGATGTGGAGCCTGGACACAAGATACACAACATGGCAGCCCAACCAACGAGACACTCGCCTCAAAGTTTGGAGGCGGCCCCTGATATTTCGGGTGCCCGCGGATGGCGAGACCTCCTGAAGCGGAGCTGGTGAAGGAAAAAATGGATCCATCGATCGGGCCTGGGCAAAGTGTGATGCATCTTGGCCGATAGGCAAGGGTTGGAAAAGCAGGGGTCCAGCCATATCGCAAGGGAAATTAGACGACCGCGCTGATGGGTGCGGCCAAAATATCGACACCTCATGATTTCTGATTTGACTTCTTCAACCAAGTAGAGTGAACGAGCCGTTGTCGTTTTTATCCGTCTTACGCGCGTGTTCGAGTTTGCCGACCGAACAGACTTTTGCACCTTGTCTCTCTGCCTCGCAGGCAACGCTGGAGCCGTGTTGAGTCGCTCGCAGCGCCCGTCAGCCTAGGTTCAAGTACCACGACCTCGAACGCCTTCCCGGGCCTGCCGCGACCAGCGAAATCCAAAAAGGTTTGACTTTGGCCCTTTCCACCCCAGGCTGCACTTTACAGCACCGGATCCGTTCCATTCCCAATGGCGTCAGTAGCAGCGGAGCCTTTTCCGTCGCTGAGCGCGGCGGCAGATCGTCAATTGCAGAGCGAGATGAACGCGGCGGCACGTCGCCGTAGGAAATCTAGCGGTCTCAGCGCCGATTTGCGTGTCGGCGACACGGGGGCGCCCGCTCTGGCCACAAGCCTCGCACATCTGAATGGGAGCACCCAAGCAAAGGTGAAATTTCGGCCTGTGGTCTAAGGTGCTTCCAGGTCGCACACATGCTGACAAAAGTATCGCAATTCCAGCACGAATCCAAGCGCTTCTCGAAGCGGCGGAAGGCGAGGTCTGCCCTTCGACGAGCAAAGCACTATGCCATCAAGCACACGTGGGCTTTGCCGGCCGTTATCCTCGGCGTCTTCCTCTCGCTCTTTGCGCTGAACCCGACTGAGAGCAATCCGATCCACCACTTTATCTTCCTCTCGTACCGTCTACCCGTGTCCAGCCCCGACGAGGTGCCACAATATGGCAAGGGGAGGTGGGATGTTGCCTTTGTGACCTTTTACACGGTCGTCCTATCCTTCACGCGCGAGTTCATCATGCAGGAGATTCTGCGCCCCTTGGCGCGCTGGGCAGGGCTTCGATCGCGCGGCAAGCAGGCACGTTTCATGGAGCAGATGTATACGGCCATCTACTTTGGTCTTCTCGGCCCCGCCGGCATGTATGTCATGAGCCGGACGCCCATCTGGTACTTCAACACGCGCGCCTTCTACGAGGGATTCCCCCACAAGACACACGACGCCTACTTCAAGTTCTACTACCTGTTCCAGGCGGCATACTGGGCACAGCAAGCCATTGTCCTGCTCCTCGGAATGGAGAAGCCTCGCAAGGACTTTAAGGAGCTTGTCGGTCACCACATCGTCAGCTTAGCTCTGATCTATCTCAGCTACCGTTTCCACTTTACTTATATTGGTCTTGCTGTCTATATCACCCATGACATTAGCGATTTTTTCCTTGCTGTGGGTTTCCACCGGTTTCTGTTATGCAAAACGCGGCCAAGCTGACCAATTTGCAGACATCCAAGACGCTCAACTACCTCGACCACTGGCTTACCGGGCCTTATTACTTCACCTTTATGTGTGTGTGGATTTACCTTCGACATTACCTCAACCTCCGTATCCTCCTCAGTCTGTTCACTGAGTTCAGAACCATTGGTCCTTATGGTATCGTCTGGGAAACGGAGCAGTACAAGGGCTTTTTGTCCTTCGTTATCACCCTCGGCTTACTCGGGTCCCTTCAGGCGCTGAACCTGTTCTGGTTGTTCTTCATCCTCCGCATCGCCTACCGCTTTGTCGTCCACAATGTCGCCAAGGACGACCGGAGTGATGTTGAGGAGTCTGAGCTTGAGGATAACGCTTCCCCTCAGAAGCCGAAGGTGTTAATCAACGGAGAAGCCACCGCGAATGGCTCCGCCAAGCCCAAGCATAGATAGCATCTTATGATGCGCCGCCTCTGACAGAGGGCTTGGTTCCTTGATGAAGCTGCCGGACATCCGTGTCTCTCGTGCACGTATTTGACGGAGCTTGAGCCAAACCTGGTCTAGCCTTTACTGGACCAGTTTGTGTTGCTTGTGAATGAAACGACACTGAGAGTTCCCCCTTCTTAAACGTGTTCTTATTGGTCTCGTATCTTAATTTAATAACCGCTCGTTTTTGAGCCAGCGTGCCTAGGCATTCCGTTGTTTCTCTTCGGGGCTGTCGTTTCCTGATATACTTGCATATACATGTACAATTGTTGATAAGAAGAGACTAAGGCAAACGGGGTTGGAAGTAGGGACGGATGGATGGGGAATTGGAGTGAGAGGCGCGCATTGCATTGGGTTTGGAGTTTCATGCTTTGTTCCTCGTTGTATCGAGCTGAACTACTGGGCTGTGACTGTGTTTCATATGACACGATGGTACCTTGTTGCGCCATATCGAGCGATGTGGTGAAGACCGTGTTGATGTTGTTGCTGTCGTCATGTATCGATTGTTAGAAGACGGGGCAAGGTGGAAATGAATAAAAGTTACAACAACTATGATGATATCACAATCGCTCCCTTCCACCTCAAGAGGTGGGTGCCAAGTATTTGGTCTGTTCATCCTTGAAACGAAACTATGCCCCTATTCAGTGAAGCACTGGGATGTTCTGATGGTTCGGAAGCTAACTAACTCCAGGTACGATTTACAAGGGGCCAAGGTTGCCAAACAGTGCTCCAATTTGCATCAAGAAATGACAAAAAGAGTTCAAGATGCCCTACAGAAGATGGCGACTTGGTCTCTGGTATACTGGCAGGCATGACTGATGTTGACTTGAGCTGACTTGGCGTGGTTTGACTTGACTTTCACTGGGCTCGAGTTGCTCTATCTTGACAAGTATACGAGATACTATGCTAGGTGCATAAGATGGGATAAGAGAGATAGGATGTTGGGGAGCGGTGAGATGGGATGAGACTGGACAGAAGGTGGGATGGCGGCTTGGTAGGCGGTGTGTACTCTTACCCTTCCCCACCAGGGCCTTGCCAGCAGGCGTTGGTGGGGATGGACTAGAGAACTTGTGGGATGAACCGATGACCCCGGGGGTTGAAGGAACAAAACAAGCAATGGGATGGGGCGGGAGTTGCTTACTGCCTTCATCCACCTGCCTCGGTACTTCCATGCCTCGTTCCATCATCCAGATGTCCATCATTGCTTGTTGCCCCGGCTTGGTCCGTCCATTCGGAATCGCGCCGTTGACACCGACTACCATGATTTTCTCAAGTGGTATTCCTGGCAGTCTGTCATCTTGGTTCAACCAACAACCAGATATGGCCGGAACCCCGCTGCTCTCTTCCGGGTGACCCCCGCGTCAGACGGATATCATTGGAGACCTCTGCAGCTGTTCCGGGGCATCCGCCGTCCACTGCTCGGTGTCCGTTTGGCCAGCAGAAACAAACCTCCGACCTCTCACGTCACCCGCGCATCATGCAAAGGTAAAATGCTTCTTTTGTTTCGCACAAAGTCCGCCCAGACATAGCATGGGACTCTAGCAGCTGTTCCTCGCGCTGGGATGTGATTACTATTCCCATCCTCCCAGAACCCACCGCCACAACCATTACGGGACGACACAATCCCAATGCCAATGAATTTGCGCCAACATCACAGACACCACCTTTTCTCCCCGTTCTCGATACCCGCTAAAAGAAATACCCACAATGTGATAATGCGACCACTGAGCCCCTGACGCCCGTCCATCTGGCCCAATCCCCAACGCCCAATGCTCTAGGCGATTCCCCCCAAGCCTTCAGACAACCCCTAGCCCCCCTTCCAGTCCCGTCTTCCTAGCTTCCGGGGGATAAAAATGCGGTTCTGAAACCCGCTCAGCTGCTCCCAACACCTTGCTTGCATGTGCGTTTTTCTGCACTCAAGCACCCCACCACTAGAGCTTGTCTTCGCATTCCAGGAACCACCAACGCCACCAATGCTGGGGGAATCTTCATGGACCTCATCTCTCGTAAGCCATCTCGAACCAGATGCGGCAGATGGCGCAAAAAAAACCAAAAACACGAAACGCCCGTATATAAACATAGAAAGGAGGTTTTGCTGCGCTGATATCGTGAGATTCATCATGTAGAACATCAAAGGTCGGCGATTAGGGGTAAAGGGTGAGGTTGTTGACCAATGGGGAATTAGGGCAGTGGCGGAATGGACAACGAAGCCTTTTGATCGTAAAAAAATTATGTCCCAGAATTCTCGAGGCGTTTGCTTTTTCTTCTCACACTACTCAGAGAGTCGGCGGCGATCTAGGCGTATAGAGGCCGTGGTTCTGAGAATTGGCGTCCTGTAATCTGGCGAGCGGTTCATCGACTTCTTCGCCAGGGCTGTACTCGTCATCCGCCATTTCATCCTGCCTGGATTCCTCGCAAGACTCATCGCGAAGAGTTCCCTCTGAGCCGTGGTTGCTGTCGCGGGAAGAGATAGATACGCTGTCACTCTTAGAGTCATCGGACGAACTCTCCTTAGCTGACCCCGGCGCCGCAGGACTGTTGAGACGTGTGGGCAGAATGGTCGACGATACCATGCTACTGTAGCCGTCGGAGCTTTCATCGACGCGAGAGATGTTAGCCTGGCAGAGAAGCTTCTTAGCCTTCCTCGTGGCATCACGGGCGTGTTCAGCAGCACGTTCAAAACGACAATGCCTCTCCCACATGGCAGCATAGCGGCCGTTGAGAGCGAGCAGCTCTTGGTGAGTGCCCTTCTCCACTATTGTGCCTTGGTGGAGGACAATGATTTGATCTGCGTGAGTAATAGTCGACAGCCGATGACTAGTTCCCCCTTGGTATTAGCATCGGAACTTTTAAGACCGAACATTTATCATGACTTACGCAATAATCAAGAGTGTACGACCCGTCCCGAATTTGCCGCTGATGAGTTTGGACTGAATCTTTTGTTCCGTCTCTCCGTCCAGAGCTGACGTAGCCTCATCAAGCATGATGATCTTTGGGTTCTTGAGAATAGTGCGTGCAATGGCAACGCGCTGCTTCTCACCGCCGCTCAATCGCAAGCCACGCTCGCCCACCTTGGTCATGTAGCCATCGGGAAAGGCCATGATACGGTCGTGGATTGCAGCCGCGCGGCAGGCCTCATACACTTCGTCATCAGTTGCGTTAGGATTGGCATACTTGAGGTTGTACATGAGCGATTCGTTGAAGAGGATTGTGTCTTGAGGCACGACACCAATGAAGCGACGGACCGAATCGATCGTGAGGTCCTTGACATCGCGACCGTCAATCTTGATGCTCCCTCCTTGGCAGTTGTAGTACCGGAACATGAGACGGAAAACCGTCGATTTGCCACCACCCGACTCGCCCACAAACGCCGTCGTGCTGCCGGGAGCGCACTCAAAGGATAAATCTCGAATCGCCGGTCTGCGCTTGTCATAGGCGAAGGCAACCTTGTCCCACGTAATACGGCCGCTGCATTCAGGAAGCGACTCAGCATGGGGTTGGTCGGTTACCGTAGGTTGAATCTTGAAGAGCTCAAGCAGTCGCTCACCCGAGATCATGGCTTGCTGAACGGTGCGGTAGAACGAGCCAAAAAAATTGAGCGGGCCCTGAAGTTGGGCAAGGTACGTCGTTAGCATGACGAAGTCTCCCACTTTCCGCCTGCCTTGCGATACCTCGAAGGCGCAAGTCATCAAGGCAACGAGCATGCCCGTCATAAAGACCATGGACTGGCACATATTCATCTGGTTGATGCCCCAAGTGACCTTGGCTTCTGCTGCTTGGAAGGTTAGGATGGCATCCCGATAGCGCTTGAACTCGAACTTTTCGGCGTTAAAGTATTTGACGGTTTCGTAGGACGTGATTGAGTCATTCTTGACGGCTTCCTCCTCGCGGTCTGCGTTAACCATATCGCGGCGTTGGTCAGCTCTAGTGGCCGCCATCCGAATGGTCAGGTAGAGGTAGTAGAAAGTGATAACCGAGACAAAGAGTGAGTACATTGGTCCCAGCTTCAGATAGAAGTAGACAATGGCGACGAAAAGATCAATAAGCATGGGGACCACTTGGAATGTCACCTGCTCGAGGAACGCATTGATAGAGGCACCCTTGTTAAGAGCCGAGAGGACTTCGCCAGTGCGCTTGCCGAGATGGAAATCTAGCGAGAGCGAGTGGACATGCTCGAAGGCCGCTGTCGTCAACGCGCGGTACGTGTGCTGGGACACGGGGATCCAGAGAAGAGCCCTGGCAGAACCAAGCAGCCCGGAAGGCCCCTGTAGCAGCTTATACAAAATCAAGAGGCTCATCTGAGCCCACGGTGTCCGGCGAGTGCCTGCCAGGTTTCCGAGCAGGTCAACAAGCTCGTTCGTCTTGTCCGGCACGAGCACGTTCACCACCCGCTGAAGCACGACAAGAATGAAACAGAGTAGGACCACACCCTGGAGCTTGAGAGAATTGCTGGGCCAAAGGTAGGGAAAGAAAACCGAGTATCCGCGGCAGTATTCGAACCAAGTCTTGTGCGGAAGCTTCTGGGGCCGGTAAAAAGCGGCTTCCTCGTCCTTCTGTTGCGAGTCCGAGTTCGTGTCACCGTTCGTGTCACCGCTAGAGCGACCGAAGTCGCTGTCAGCCCGTGCATGGCCGTTTGTCTGCGTGTGATAGTTTGTGGAACCTTGGTCGTTGCTACCGAGGAGGGGACTAGTCTCGTCTGCATCAAGACGGTTGGCTTCCTCATCCAAGAGTCGCCGTTCTTTCAGGTAACTCTTGGCGGAGAGAGTGGCGTAAAGACCAACTAGGAGTCCCATGAGCGTGAGGCGCATAGCCCCAATTCCGAGGTCGATTGAATCCCACGGCTCGGTTTCATCGGCTGATCCCGACTCCTTCCGCTCCTTGTCGTGTGCGACAAAACTACCCCCATCCACAATGATGGCAAATGAGAGCAGGATGATAGCTTCACCGACCAGACCGAGGGACCAGACGATGAAGTGCACCACTGTGGGGCTTTGGGACCATTCAAAGAGTGTGATGAGGATGTAAACGTAGAGGAACGCCGAGCCAACAACGTAGACCTTGGGGACGCGGTCAGCAAATAGTACTTCGCATAGTACAATGCGTCATGCGGCAGAGCCCCGGATTCGTGGGCAGGAACGGACGAGAGTCACTCACGGTTCGCTCTTCACCACACCACCAGCCGTCTTTCGAACCCGCCCCTCCGCCGCTCGAGAGGGCGTGCACCGCAATCGCGGCTCCATTGGCAAGAAAAGTGGCGACGAGAGCCGCTGTACCATATCGGAAGGCCGTCCGGGCAGAGCTCGAGTCGGTGGCAGGGTCCAGAGCCTGCGGTTCGTCCAATTGTTCCCGTTTTCGCTTCGTGATGGGTAGGGGCTTCCCCCCGGGGCCCTTAACCGTGGGCACGAGGAGTTCCTCCTCCGATTGGGAGGTGACGACGCTGTGGACGCCAGCCGACAGAATGAAGGCCAACAACAAGACAACGGGGTAGAATATCTGGGCTCGGAGGAAAATATGTTCGACGAAACTTTGCGGCTCGCCGCTCTCGAAGTGGGCATCCATGCTGGGCCTATAAGGAGGAGAAGGCCCAAGTTAGAAGGAGGAGAAGCTAGACAAGGGACGAGGAGAAGGCAGGAAGAGCGCGCGCCCGGGGGGGGAAGAGGAGGGATGGGAGCCGACTCCCAAAGAAAGGGTGTCGAGCAAGCGGTGGGCAGCCCGAGCAAGAAAAGAGGGAAAAGTTTGGTGTTGAGAAACTTACAGAACTCAGGAAGAGACGCAATGCCAACGGCTCATGGCCTGGTTGGCTGGTGCGGGCTGTGGCGGCAATCCAAGGCGCTGACGATGGCTTGCAAACAAATCGGTCAACGTCAATGGCCCGATTGCACTTCGCGGGAGAGCGGGCGTGGTGGGGCAGAGGGAGCAGCTGACGGGGTTGGTGGTCGTTTTGCCACTAATTGATATCCGGAGACTGGTGCTCGTGTTCAAGGGTCGCTGACCCAACCCTCCAGAACGATCGTCAATGGAGACTGGTATTTCCTGCCGATGCTGATGCTTTGCTTGTTTGCTGCTGCTTGCTGCGGAGAGGTCTGCTGCAAGCTGCTGCGGATTGACTTGGTATCTCTTTCTCTGGGGTCTCGGCTGCGGCTGCGGCTCCAGCGTGTGACCTTGCTCTGGGGCAGCTTCTGGCTTGCTCCTCTCACCTGGGGAGGCCGATCGCGGCAGACAGGCCTGGATGCACTTGGCAAGGGGTGTGCGTGGCAGACAGAAAGAAAGAGAGAAGGTCGAAGAGAAAATAGAAACCCCGGGAGAGCTCGCACGAGGGGACGAAAACAGAAAAACGAGCGTGGGTGGGAAGTTGAGCGCCTTTCTCCTCTCGACTATGGGAGGGGAAGCGCTCGGAAGGCACGTAGGCTATTCAGCTTAGGTTGGTTGAAGGGAAAGGTTGGACAAGCTGCGAGCGGTCGACTTCTCCTAGTTGACAGGGACAGTCGGAATATGTAAAGTACCTCTCTTCCTGAGGCAGGAGCATCCCATCGAAGTAGGTCCATAGGCCGTTCCGCAGCAGCAAGCAGCAGGCACTGTGTGGGACGAGTCTGCGGTGGGCAAGTGTTGCAGCAGGGGTCCTGACTGTTGCTAGCCAACCAGACGGGCCGGAGCACCAAGATGGCCCAGACCCACGGCTGCCCACACCTTTCCCACACACCCCAAAACGAGAGGAGGCGGTTGGCTGCCACAGCCATCTAGGGTTCCACAGGGCCAACCCTGTGCTTTTTCTGGAAAAATACCAACCGGTTCTGTGTCTCTTTAGGTCGTAGCAGGTTGAATGCATCTCCAGGGCCTTGTTCATGCCAGCCGGGAAGCGCGACCGCAAGAACCGCTAGGACCGCTGGGACGGTAAGTGATCAATCAGATGCGCGCTCCGGAGGAGACAGACTCCAGACGAGACGAAACGAGGCAGAGAAAAGGACCGCTCGACACGGCATAGCGATACCCATCTCCACACACGACCATGGGCGAGGTCTGATCATGGGCTTCTCCCACCCGTCCGTCCTCGGTCGCCGCCCGCCACAGCTGGCAATTTTTTCCGGGGCTCTCGACCGGGCCGTTCGTCCTGAGTGCTTGGTGTTGCTGCTCTTCTTCTCCCTAGCTCGCTGTCTGTACCCTTCAAACTTACGTGCCCACCCGCAGACGACCTGTGACTGCCCGATGAGGACGCAGGCAATCACGCGAATGCGGCTTGCCACCAGCAACCTGGAAGCCCAAAGCAACAGCCACATGGTGTTTGTCAAACAATGTGTAACTGATGCCTCTCGACCCCCCAACCGCCCTGCGCGCGCACGCCGCCGTCATCGAGCATACCGGCATTCTGCATTCTTTTCCTGGAGCAGCAGAATCGGACGGGAATTCCTGCGTAGATACAAAACATACCCACACCAGACAGGCGCGTGAGTAAGGAAAAAAAGCTGACCAAGTAGCCCCTCACCCCCCTTTCCATCCCTTGAATGTGCGTGGGCCAGTTGACTCCCAAGTGTCCCGCCCGAAGACTGGACGTCCTCGTCTCTCTCACCGCTTTGCTGTTGACAAAAGGTGATTGCAGCCAAGCTGCATGCATGCCACATAGGCCTCTCACATACATACATACATAGCCTGACGTGCTGGAGTTGCATGTCAAGCGTGGTCGAGCGTGGTCAAGCGTCGTCTCGCTAGCCCCGGCGGGCCTTTCGAGGCTCGTGGCCAGCCCCATGGCCTGGCTCGGGCTCCCACCGTCCCAGAGAGGGGGTGAGGGGCAGCTACACTAGGTCACCGCCCGCAGAGCCTAGCTGGTAGCTGATTTGCTCCTGCAGTAGCTGCACCGCGCACGGCGCGAGGTGTGGTGGAGTGGAGTTGAGGAGGACCCGGCAGAGTGCGTTGTGCGTCGTGCTGCGCTTGCCCTTCCAGATGGGGAGCGAATTGGGGGGGTCGAGGAGGGGAAAAGGTGAGGGGTCACGGTGGGGTTCAGCCCACCCCGTCCGGAAGTGCTCCGGGACACCGTCAGTGGCTGGACCTTTCGACACCGTCTCTTGTTTCTCGGATCTGTCGCGGGCCCGAATGTGAGATGTGACATTTCGCATGGTAAGCGCATCTAGCCTTCGATTTTTTTTGTTTCGTAGATGAGAAGCATCTCGCTGGACATGGTCGAACTGGACCGCGGGGCAGAGGAGTTAGCTCATCTGCTTGTCCCCTGTTTGCTCCATGTCGTCCTCGTCGGTTTTGGGTCGTGTTTGGCACCGTTTGCTGCCGCTTTGGCTGCCCAAGTACAACAACAACTGCGCGCTCGGGTTGGCTTGCCGCGTCCGGTTGTAGCTCGTCGGTTGCGGCTTTCCCGCACCTCCCCGAAATTTCGAGGCGGTCGGCAGTAGGCGGTAGGTTATTGGGCGGCGAAGCCCAACACCACAGTGCGGCAGGACGACGTTGAAGAGGGGGGAGGGAGACACGGCGGCCTCGGGCGGCAGTCAGGGAAGCAAAAGAAAAAAAAGGACGAGACAAAAAAACCTCGTCAACTCCCGTGACCAGGACCGCAGCAGCAGCAACATCCGGAAAGAGAAATCGAAGACACGACGTTTTCTTCATGCGGCCAGACTCGGCGACCTGTGGTGTGCTGTGCCGTGGCCAGGGTGTGCCGGCCGCTGGGCTTTGGGCGCCTCATCCGTCCAGCAGCCGATCTTCGCTTGGCAAGGATGTCCCGTCGTCAGCGGGTGGGTAGATGGAAAAGCGTGGGTGGGTTGCTTTGCTGCTGCTTGCTTTGTTTCGTCTCCAGTCCAGGCCGTCCCATTGAGCCCTCGCGTCATCGGCAGTGTCAGGATGTCAACCAGGCCTTCTCGCCGTGCCATGCCGCGATGCCACGACAACTCACCGACCCCAGACTTGTCGAGCCTCACCGACTGCCACGATAATGCACGATAATGCAGAGCCAAGCGACCGGTCAAGACGTGGAGTCCTGAAATCTTGCCGGCACTGACCAAAGCCGTCCCTCACCTGCCGGAAATCCTGCTCGCCGATGTCGACGTTGCGGTCCGGGCCCGCCTTCTCGTAGGAGGACTTGGTGGGAAGCAAGCAGCACGCGATAACAGACCTCTTCGTTCTTCCTTTCCTTTCTTTTGGCAAGTCTGTGTTGTTGCGTTCGGAATGCGCCTCTTCCTTGCTTCCTTGCATCCGCACCTAGGTAAAGTGCCAGGTGCGTGCATATTCTTCAGCGAGCAACGTGTCATACAGGACATTACATAGCGCCATGGCTGCACCGAACGCAGTGGTAGGACGAAGGCAGGCATGGTCGGCGGTAGGCTGGCCATTTTTCCGAGACGTCGTCTCGCTCCGCTGCTTTGCAAGCAAGTCGTGCCTCGCGAGCAATCCTTCCGTCAACCGGGAAGGCCCCCATTCGTCGCCGAAGGTGCGGGCTTAGGTACAGATGCATTCTGACATCCCGCAACTTTGACCGGTGCCCAGATCCAGGATTGCCAAGATTCCGCTCCCCGAGACCGCCCGTCTGCCTCCTCGGCAGATTCATCATCATGGTCGTATGTTGGAAGGCGAGCTGCTGTCCCATCTGTGCACGGGCAGGCAAAGGCTTGTGTGATCTAGTGGTCGTGGTCTGGCGAATGGCGTGGTGCTTCAACCCCTTTCCCCCTTTGGTGTGGGGGTTATAAGCGACATCCAAAAGTCGCTCTCAGTCGGTTCTGCCCAAGCCCGAATGTTAGTTATTGGGTCGGGGAAACAAATGGCCGGAAGGGGTTCATTCAGTCAACCTACTGCATCCGACAGTCGGGTTCTGTCTCCCAAGAGTCCAAGAGTCCAAGCCTAATTGCTCGCAGAAGTCTCTGCCCGGCGTGGGTAACCTCGGGAACCTGGGGAAGAATCCACACTTCCAAAATCTCGGGGTCGGTCGATCCCCCACGCACGCCGCCCACAACTTGCTCTCCACTCTCTCTTACTCCTCGTCTCTGGGGGCCGGGGAAGAGCCACCCCAGTTGCGGGCCCATCCGTCCCGCTTCCGCCACTCCCGTGACGGAACTCAGCCTGGTGGCGTTTAGTCCCGGACGACGCGAGGCCGGCCGAAGCCAGGGTCGTCCCACCGCGGTACACTTTCTCTTCCCTCGCCCATCTCGGACAATTCAGCCGCAATATCTTCCTGTTTTTGGTTTCGCAACGTCAGCAATGTATCGGCTAGGTGTGAGATAGGGCATGGGCGCCTACAGCATCAAGGCCCATGGCCTGGTTGCGCAGTCGTTCCCGCGCCGCCTTCACCTCGCGGCTTCGATTGATGGTGATAGGTGCCACTGTTGCCGAACGCGAAACCTGTAGCTCTTGTAGGGCTGTCAATCGTTGATCACTCATCCAAGAAGGGAAGGGCTCACGCGAAGGTGGAGTGGCGGGTACGTCGGCTTTGCCCTGTTTTCCAGACTGGGGAGCGGACAGACGGTTGCCCCAGAGGACACCACTAGGGCGGGAGGGGGTCTCGCCGGTGGTCCTGTCTGCATTGGCCGGCTGACTAGCTGTGCTAGGCGCCAGGTTCTTGCCGCTGTGCGGTGGCTGGCTGGGGTTTCCGGAGGACATTCCGGCGCGGACATAGCGTTTCTGCCCTGGTTGTTGTAGTCACTGCTGCTGCTGTGGGGGGGTCGTGGTGGTCGTTTTGGGAAGAGGGCATGCGGCTCAGTGGCTGAAAAAGATGAACGGGAAGGGAGAAAGCACGGAGGTCGAGAATTTTTCAAACGCAGATGGGTCACGCTGTTCAGTGGAAGGAAGTGAGGGGGTTCCTTCTGTTTCTTACGACACTTGAGACGCATCGATGCCTCGCAGCCTCGGAATAGAAGGAAGCGGGCACCTACGGAGGCACAGGTGGGACTAAAGAGTCATCAAGGAACAATTCTTCTTCACGGAGGCCTTTGAATGGCTAGAATCAAGGGCAGATGGATTCCGGCTTTCGCAAGAAAATGGAGCTCCTGTCGCTCATGGAATGCTTGAAATCTAGGCGGAAGGAGCTCTGGGTACCGGTAAGCACCCGGAGGGGCACACAAGGCCGCTCTGGTCATTTCACTTGGTCCGGTGCTTGGAAAGGGGCGGGCCTTTGTGGGCCTTCTTCTGCTCTTTGAGTCGAAGAGAGGGAAGGGACACTTGGACACGCACCCTGGCAACTCTAGCTAGCAGCAGCTAGGTGGTATAGGGGAGACTCGGACAAGTTTGATTGTAAGGCCTCGCGGACTAGGGCATTCATCTGACAACTCTGCTTGGGGGTAGCGGGCCATTCAGACCACAATTATCACCATCACGATTTGTTTTTGGCGTATTCGAAATTTGCCACAGCAATGCGGTCCGTTCTAGAAACCCATCCTACTTACCCACCTATGCTGGACGACAGATCGAGGTTGCAGCATGCAGCATGGAAAGCTTGGCACCCCCCCTCTTGCAGCAACAGCTTCAGCCTCCCTGTGAGCCCCAGTTCCCCAGACACACACTCCCAGGGAAATTGGCAGAGCTGACAGAACCATGTTGTATGGGGAATCCGGAAAGCAGCCGGTCGCTGTACAAGGCCGATTCGAGAGACGAGACGACAGACCCCGCCGCAACTCGACGAACCGTTGATCCACATTTGGCAGCTTGCTTCCGAATCGAGCCTGTTGCAGATGCAGCCCGGAGTGTGCTTTGATGCCTGCCAGCACGGGGTGCGCTGTTCGGAGGCTACATGGCATGGCATTTTCACCCACACCCTCACTCCCCACCCCTTCGTTTTTCAATGCCATGCCATCACATCCCCACGCTGTTTCCCACCAACCCGGTACGCTCGCTAATCGTGCTTCTGGAGGGGGCGGCGCACATCTCGATCGTCTGCAGCGAATACAACGGGGGCTACGCCAGCGAAAGGGGGGGAGAGAAGAGGAAGGGGGGGGGGAACACTCCTCCCGTCCCTTCATCAGTCGCTGTCGTCCACGGCCGCACACATCACGCCATGAACCATAGGAAAGCAGAAGTAGGTGTCGGCATCACCATCTGGTCACTGGACGCTAGCCTCCCATCCGTAACCTGCTGCAGATACGTGCCGCGCGACTCTGCGTCTAGCCCGCCGGGACATTTCCTGCTCCTCGGGTCGAGGGGGTGTACGCTACAAGAGACAAGAAAAGAGGGGGCGTCTTAACCGGTGGCGAAAACTGAATCTGGCTAAAGGGGGTTGCTACATGTAGCCGGGTTCTTTCCAGTCGCCTTTGAGGTTTACATGTGCGAGCACGAATTCAGAGCAGAGAGCCTCCTCTGCCGAGTACACCTACATTAGCTGCAGTTCTCGGTGGGAAACTTGATACATCACATGCACCTCTGTTCAAAAGTCGTAAGGGACACCACATCATGGTCGAAACGATTTCACCCCTGGGCCAATCATGTGCTGTGTTGGCTTCTCGCCTGTGGCACTCGCCTCGCCAATCAGAGGGTGTGGATGGGCAGTGTACTATAGAAAACGCATGCCGTCACATTTTTTTCACGCCCCATTGTAGCGAGCGGATACGAAGCATTTCTTTCTCCTTCCCATAGGCACCGAGGGGGGTAGGTGGGTAGGTGGAGGCCTCCCTCTAGTCTCGCCCCTTGAGATATTGAGAAACAGGTCGCGGCTCAGACATGTCGGCACTTTGGTCTTGGGTCCCTATGCCTAGGAAACGGCGTTGGACCGGGCCATTTCTACCTCAGTCTAGACCGACCTGCCAAGAAACCATCTACTTGCCAATGGCACCCCCGCTTGTTAGTAAATCATAACACACCTACATCTACAGACTGGTTCACCCAGTTGTTGTTGATTGGGTACTGGAACTCGGTTGCTTTAGTCAAGTTGCGTCATGTGAGTGGGCCGAGCTGAACTAAGACTTGACTGTTCATGGCTAGGCCTCATTAGAAACCAGAGCACGCCATGCTAAAAGATGCAATGACGCAGGCGGGCTGACAGGATGATACTACCACACCATAATGCATGGCATCAACCCTTGATCCCTTTGTTGTGGTGCCGTGTGGTGCGTAATTATCTAGATCGGGTAGGCGCCTACCTACTTACTTCAGTATTTCATTTGGGCACTTTGAAAGCATGAAGGGGGGTGGGCATGGCAAAGGGTGATTGGAGTTGGCAGTGTCACAGTGTGTCTTGTAGGTCTCCGTTTGCACGAATGGAATACAGGGAATATATGTTTCTGCATTTCATATATTTGTGACCCAAGCCTGTAAGCGGTATCCCGTATTTGTGCCTGTGTACACGCGTCATACCTCGGTAGGCCGTAAACATCAGCAAGCAGTCATGGGCAAATTGGTTTGGTTTGGTGTGGTGCCCCTGTCTACCTACCTAGGTAGACACAACAAATCAAAAGCCCATCCCTCCTGGGTCAATAGGTACCTACCTAGGTGACAAAACTCACACCATGACATCACCTTAACGTGACCGCGGTGTTTGCATTAGGTATGCGAGTGCGCTGTTTTGTTTTGCTTTCGTCTTCAGGCCCAGTAGGTAGGTAGGTATTGTATTGCAACAGAACAGCCACATGAGAGCTTCATCAACTGGTCCTCGCTCTACCCATGGCAAGTCAATCACAGACAATGACATATTACACGGTAACGCACACTAGACTTCCGGCCTCGGGGGACGCCGATAGTGCCTTGTGCAAAGTTTAGATTCCTTAGGTTCCAGTCTG
>Ga0247765_1000098_pt1 | contig 65868 bp, 69 predicted proteins | sample UWRJL106311C6_FD_179949 | JGI IMG/M metagenome (GOLD analysis project Ga0247765, IMG submission 179949) | Plant litter microbial communities from Arlington Agricultural Research Station in Wisconsin, United States - UWRJ-L106-311C-6 | ecosystem: Environmental > Terrestrial > Plant litter >... | reverse complement strand
GAAGTGGTGGCCTGAGAAGGTGGTCCGATTGTTAGTGGGTCTGTTAGTGGCCTTGGCCGTAAGGTGGTCTGTGCCACCAAACTCCCGTCTCGCTTTTTTTTGCAACCGCTTGGGTGGGTCCAGAGCGGTGATCTCGCGGGGTCACGGGATGACGGGTCGCTCCGGGCTTCGCTGAGCACAATCAATGTGGGGGCTGCTCTTTTCACTCCATCACCGGTCTGCACTGCTGAAACAGGCGTCACCTCAAAATGTCTATGAGAAAGATGCTGTCTTAAATTGATGCTATCTACTTCGCACTCAGATACCTAATGTCACTGCAGCTTACGCGGTACAACGGCCACGTGCCTCCAATTTCATGATTCTCGGACCTGAGCATAAACCAGACCTCGAATCTGTTTTACTTCTTATCCCCTAACTGAGAGTTGCGCAACATTTTTCCATCAAGCTTAGGTTGAACTTCTCTCTCATTCCGTCTGGATTCCGGGGCGCTCATTTGTCTGCGGCGTCGGCAGCCCTGTTACTGGGTCGATGTGGGTTTGACCCGTCACGCCGGGTTGGTCGGTGGCCTGCTGTTCTAGTTCACGGGGCGTCGTTTCCAGGGGGTCCGGTTCGCCGCGCAGCCGCCGGTTCTCCAGTTCAAGTTCTTGAGTCCTGTTTCTATACCTCGCAAGGGCCTGCACTGTATTTTCGTACTGGGTTCTCATTGCCTCGGCAGCCTGGTGACTCGTGATCTGCAGCCTTCTCAGCTCATTGACTTGTGTTTCGAGTGTCGTTGCCCGCATGCGATCTTGATAGGCAGCAGCAGCGACCTCGGCGGATGTCCTGCCTTGTGTAAGCAGCAGGCTATCTCGATCACTGGTCGCTCGCTGCAGTTCCGCCCGCAAGGTGTCGACCTGCATCTGGGTCTCGGTGGCCTGTCTGACGAGCTCAGCGTTCTGCATCTCAATCTCGCGCGCCCTCTCGAGCCGCTCGTTGTTTTTCTGCTCCCAGTCGGTCACACGCTCTCCCAACTTGGGCTTGGGACACGCCACAATGGTCGGTTTGTCCTCGATGTACTTGCTGTACGTCACCCCGGGGTGATTGTCCCATGCGGGGACGATGAAGAGCGTGTTGCGGCCTCGGCCCATCAGCCGATAGTATTTGGTCCTGATGATGACAGGCACGATGCCGCGCGCATAGTCATCCCCATGACGTCTGGCTCGGAATATGTGCTCGCCAACAGCACCCTCCTTCTTCCATATTTTCTCTTTTGCTTCGATCATAGCCTCCTGCTTGTCTAAGATGTTGTGCACGTGGTCGAAGGCATCGTCGCCTGCGTTCACCAGCACCCACCGGTCTTGGGGGAACACGAGGGCCCGTCCGGTTTGCGCGTCTGTCCCCATCCACGTTACATGCTGAGACGGCATGACAGCCTCGCCCTTGAGCGCGTCCAGGCAGTTTCCGTAGGCTCGCTCCAGCTCGTGCATGCGGGCTACGAGCTGCTGCGTGTATACTAGCCACTGGCCGAGCAGCGAGTTGCGCGCGTTCCGCAAAGGAACCCCGTCCTGCTCATCCGACGTCGGGAGCAGGCTCAGCAAGCCCCCGGTACTGCTGAATTCGTGGTCCAGCCGCTCGAGGCAGTCGTTGGCGTGCATGACGAGATTGTGGTGGTTGTCATAGGGCCGAACGGGGTCGCCCTTATTTCTCGGGTTGTGCTCGGCCAATGGGCAGTGGTACCGGTTGCCGAACACCTCGTGCCGGCCCCTCACTTCGTTCACCAGAGCTGTGAGTGTCTTGTGGTGGTTTGGGTCGTCGTTGGTGTATGGGACAGTCAAATCATCGAGGAAATCGAAGGCGTCATTGCGCCTATATCGCCAAATTGGCCCCTCATCTTCTTCGTCCGGCGGATCGCCTCGAGCAGTCGCGCTGCGAGCCCGTTCTCTTTCACGGCTTTGCGAACGGCCATGCGAGCCTGAACGTCGAGAGCGTCGAGAGCCTGAACGTCGAGAGCCTGACCGTCGAGAGCCCGGTGACCTTCTACCCGCCGAACTAGCTAAAATTTCTGATACTATTTCGGTCCCATCATCACGTCTCAGAATCTCGCCGGACTCCACTGTCGGGTTGAGGGCGTGGATCAGAATGCAGAGGGCTTGGGCATGCTGCTTAAGGGCGAGAAGTGTCGGTGGCACACCTTGGGTCGAAAGATAACCGCAGTTAACGTGGCGGAGGAGACCGCTGTCAATCTTGGGCTGGTGAGATTCAACACGCGACCATCGCGAGCAGTAGGGGAGCGAAAAATCCGTGCCCTTGATGTAGCCTCTCTGGTCGGCGTTCTCGTCGTCCTCATGCGCTAACAAATGCAAAGGCAGAGGCGGTTCACCACCAGGATAGCTAGTCCCTGCCATTGTACTGCTTGGCTTCTGCTCTCGTATTGCTGGAGGCGTTCGCTGACTTGACTCTATTTAGGCTGGGCGGGTGTCACGATGTCGCGTTTGCAGTGTTGGAAGAGCAGACCCTATTTCCTCTGGACTGCGCGTGTTCGCGCTGTTTAAAGCAACCTGTCTGGGGAGAGAGCTCTACAGCTTTCTTTGTTTGCCTCACAGCATGTCTAGAGTGTTGAAAGGCAAGGCTGCCATTATACTGCGCTCACTGGCGGATCCGGGCAGAGCAAACAAAGGGGGTGGACGGAAGCGGCATGCGTCCCCAACACCACTCTTTTCCCTTCCGGCGGACGCAGTTTACTTAGACAGAGTGCAACAAAGAGGCCCCACGTAACAATCCTAGATCGCACTCTAAGCATATTTGCTAAGCAGTAGTAGGATTGATCTGGCTCATCGGAGTAGGATCTCATTTTCCGAGACCTTTTCATCCACCGCAAAGGGTAGCTTTGGGCGCCTTTCCAAAAGCCCGGCGCGTCCGACCGAACAAATGAGCTATACATGCACTGGGAGGAAGGCATTGTGCTGCAAGAGTACGCGCATTGCCTTGCAGAGATGTTGAGACCCGTCAACATGCCTCAGTGTGTGATGGTCTAGAACCGAGAGCCATCCATGTTCGCCACGCTGCATATTATCAGCCATGTTTGATGCCAGCTGAATACGGCTGGAATCGGCGTGCAATTGGCGTCACGCTGCAGCACACCTGTTGAAGCGGTATGTGGAGAGGGCGCGCCCTGATGGTGTAGATTGTCGCATCTTCCATCCCCCCGAAACATGGCAGTGATCTGTGAATCTGGCCTGGGCAGCTGGTTGTGCTGGTGTAGCGAGGGGCGATGTTCTTTGTGCCTGGCAGGAATTGGAAGGAATCGCTTCCTCGGGTGGGACCAATAATTGCCAACTGTGATGTCAATTTCTCGAGTGTGACGTGGTTTTTGGTCTCTTGCATGCACCGCGGAGCGGGGTTGCCAAAAAGACAGCAGGTGAACGAAGAGACCCGGAGCTTTCCTTCCAGGCGCCGGACTCATTTGAAGTCATCTTTCGGGGAATTGGACTGTAAGAAAATAGGCTTTGCGGGCGCCAACCGCGCCGCTCCGTCTCAAGTTGGCTAGGCCGCTGCCTGAATGAGTTGAATACTGAGACATTCGCCAGCGCACACCGCAGCACGCCCACACTGGGCGCGTCCAAATGGGGAGACAATTATGAAAGTCCGCGCAGTGGTTGGGTGCATCTCAAAATTAACGCGGGCGGAACCTAGATCTAAGATTTGTGTGTGGCCTGTGCCAACCCTGCCCGGCTGGATGATCGCGACGCTAGTTCTTGCAGGTCTTCCAGCCTCTGCAGGCCATCGCTGCTGAGCTTTGCAGATTGCCCCACACGGCGAGCTGGTCGGGAAGGCAAGTGACACCCTGGACACGCTGGGCGTTGCGTCATCGGGAGGTATCGCAGGGTCACTGCCGTGTTGAGGGGGAACTCAAATGCGCAATGTGTGATGTGAAACCAGAACCTACGATGAACCCGCGGGCATAGAATAAAGCCGCGACTATGACCACAACTCGGGGCCAAGAGGCCGCTCGAGGAAACACACTGGGAAACTGACAATTGCTGATTCCCCATTCTCTTTCCTGGGCCGCTCCTGCTGGCGGAGTCCATTTACGGCACGCGGTCCAAGCTCTCCAATAGCACCAGCGCATCCGAGCCCATCGCGGGCAGCCAAGCCCCTGTAACAGCTAGCTTCCCTGTTTTGAGGCCTGATCGGTCTGTCCCCAGCAAGAGCTATCCCTCGGCTCTCCCCTCTTCTCGAGCTAAGGTGAGGTGAGTTGAGCTCGGAGAAAACACGACAACCTCAAGAGCAACGTGATCGATCTTCAAACAAGGAAATACAAATAAAATAAATAAAAAACCGCCAAGATGTCGGACGTCGACGTCTCTAAGGAGAATGTCGACCGCTCCTCGTCGCTGTCGGGTACGCAATTGCTTGGAATCGGGTCGGCTACTTGACCAAGACTAATGCTGCGACTCTAGGTCTCGTCTCGACACTTGCTCCCGTTGCTGTCATCTCGGGCGTCTACCTGGTCATTTTCCTTATCCTTCGCCGAAGCCAACGCCGCTATTATGCTCCGAGAACATACCTCGGGAGTTTGAGGGAGAGGTAACACTGTCTTGTCAGATGTGGCTATAACAACGACGTGACTGACGGCACGCAGCGAGCGCTCTCCGCCCTTACCCAATGGCTTATTCAACTGGTTCGGCGCGTTTTGGAAGATTCCCGATGTCTACGCCCTCCAGCACCAGTCCCTTGACGCGTTCCTCTACCTGCGCTACCTGCGCATGGCCATCATCATCTGCTTTGTCGGATGCTGCATCACCTGGCCCATTTTGTTCCCTCTCAACGCGACGGGTAGCGGCGGCCAGGATCAGCTCAATATCCTCTCGTATGCCAACATCAACCGCGATACGCAACGCAATCGCTACTATGCCCACGCTCTCGTCAGCTGGGCCTATTTCGGCTTCATCATGTACCTGATCATGCGCGAGTGCATTTACTACATCAATTTGCGCCAAGCCTTCCTCATGAGCCCCTTTTACTCGGACCGCATCTCATCCCGCACGGTTCTGTTCTCATCAGTACCCGAACCGTACCTCGACGAGGCCAAGCTGCGCAAGGTGTTTGGTCAGTCGGTCAGGAACATCTGGATTACGAGCAACACCAAGGAGGTTGATGAGCTGGTCAAGGAGCGCGATAAGGTCGCTATGCGGCTGGAGAAGGCTGAGGTCAAGCTGATCAGGCTCGCAAACAAGAATCGCCAGGCTGAACTTAAGAAAGGGGGGGCTTCGGCCGAGGCAGACACTGCTGCCGTCCCGCTCGACGCCGAATCCGGCAGTATTGCCGCCCGATGGGTCCCCGCTGGTAAACGGCCGACCCACAAGCTTGGTCCCCTGGGGCTCATTGGAAAAAAGGTTGACACTATTGATTGGTGCCGCACCGAGCTCGAGCGTCTAATTCCGGCCGTTGATGAGGTGCAGGCCAAGTACCGCAGCGGAGGTTTCAAGAAGATTCCGGGTGTTTTTATCGAATTTCGCAACCAGGCCGATGCTGAGGGCGCCGCTCAGATTCTCGCTCACCACCAGGGTCTGCACATGACGCCCAAGTATGTGGGTATCCGACCCAGTGAGATTGTCTGGTCGTCGCTTGCCATCCCTTGGTGGCAACGCGTGGTTCGAACCTATGCCGTCTACGCCTTCATCTCGGCCATGATTCTGTTCTGGGCTATTCCGCTCGCCTTTGTCGGTATCCTCAGCAACATCGACAGCCTCACGTCCATCTCGTTCTTGACCTGGATCAACAAGATTCCCACTGTTATTTTGGGTGTCATTACGGGCCTCTTGCCCGCTGTGTTGATGTCCATTCTCATGTCGCTCGTCCCGGTTGTTATGCGGCGTAAGTTTTGATTGAAGGCTTCTCATCAGGCAATGTGCTAACACAGTACCTAACAGTGTGTGCCAAGCTTGCAGGAGAGCCGTCGCTATCTCGTGTCGAACTTTTCACTCAGAATGCCTACTTTGCCTTCCAGGTCATTCAGCTGTTTCTTATTACCACGTTGTCTTCTGCCGCGACCGCTGTTGCTAAGCAGATTATCGATTCACCCATGGATGCTCCAGCGATTTTGGCAAACAAGCTCCCCAGGGCGTCGACTGTGTATATTTCGTACTTTATTGTCCAAGGCTTGACGATTGCCACAGGCGTTCTTACACAGGTTGTCGGCTTTTTCGTCTTCACTCTCCTGTATAAGTTCCTGGCAAACACACCCCGTGCCATGTACAACAAGTGGGCAAACCTGAGCGCCATCTCGTGGGGTAGTACCCTCCCGGTCTATACTAACATTGTGGTAATTGGTGGGTATTCGCCAGGTTTGACAACTGGTCATGTGCTAACTGGCATTAGCTATCGTTTACTCTGGCATTGCGCCCCTGGTGCTTGGCTGGGCCACCATCGCCATGTTCTTGTTCTATCTCGCCTGGCGCTACAATGTCTTTTTCGTCACTGACACGGCGGTTGACACTCGTGGCCTTATTTACCCCCGGGCGCTCAAGCAGCTCTTTGTGGGCATCTACCTCGCCGAAATCTGCATGATCGGTCTCTTTGGCGCTTCGGTCGCTCCTGGACCTCTGATTCTGATGGTCGTATTCTTGGTCTTCACTGTCCTTTTCCACGTCAGCCTCAACAGCGCTCTTAACCCTCTTCTCTACAATCTTCCCTTGACCCTGCTGGCCGAGGAAGAGTCGCGGCTCCTTGGCCCAGAGGCTGTTCCTGCTACCACAGGCCCAAGCGCTGTTGACGGTACCGAGAAGGCGGTAAACGGAGATGGTGCCATTGATGGACCCGCCGTCGCACCCGTGGCGATCAAGAAGCCCAACGTCTTCATCAAGTTCATCAAGCCCTGGCTGTACTCGGATTACGAAACTCTGCGCACCCTGGTTCCGCGGAGCATGACGCTAGATGTCTATGCTGACGAGGTGGCTCGCAATGCTTACTTCCCTCCCTCGGTGACGTCGTCAGCACCTCTGTTGTGGATCCCTGCCGACCAAGCTGGTGTTTCGAAACAAGAGATTGCACACACGAGCAAGGTTATCCCCATCACCGATGAGGGCTGCGAGCTGGATGAGAATGGAAAGATGATTTGGGATACTGAGACTACGAGGCCGCCGGTGTGGGAGGAGAAGATTCTTTATTAAATATGATGACGAGAAGTTTATGAGAGGAAGAGGTGAGATGAGAAAAACGCATGGTATACTGACATGGATAATTTGCGTCGATACCCTTCAACTACCAGGTTGACCACGTTTGTTTAGGAGTTTTGTTTTGGCTACGTTGTTAAAGTTGGCAGAACTGGAGAGGAGAGTCGCATAATGCGGCGTAATACGGAGACAATATTTCTATTGTGTGCATGACTGTTGTTATTATGTCCACCAGCCCAATCACGGTGTGTTTCATCTGGTTCTCATCGATGCACACCAGAAGGTATTTCTGGTTTCTTAGGCATTCACAATCCACTTGGCGCCGTCGAGTTTCTTTCTCATCAGCCTCTTTTCCCATCGCCCTCAACTTGCTGTAGCGGTATAGCAGCTCCGTCGTCTGTGTCTGTCGGAGCTGAGTGGCCTTGGGTGCCCAACCTAACAAACGGCAGGAACAAAAAACTGGCAGCGCTCAACCCAATGCCCACTTGAAAGGTTTTCGCGTACGGTACCATGGGATCCTCCAGTGCTTTCACCGTTCCTTGGGCTGTGGTGAAGACAGCAGTCGATATACCGAGGGCGATGGCAGCCCCCAGTCGATAAATAGTGTTGAAAATACCCCCTGCCAAGGCTTGCTGATGAGATGGCAGTGACTGCATCACATACATCTATTATACCACGAGTTAGTTAGCGCTCTTAGTCCCGATAGATAGATAGATGACCAGGGGAGCTTCTTCTTCTTCTCACATTGGCGACGTTGAACTGAAAGTCGGCCCCGACAACCGACAGGATCAGGGAGGGAAACACAAAGGCCCAATACGGGCTGTCAGGTCTCATCAGGGCCAGCAGCACATTCGACGCAATGTAGCTGACAGAACCCACGGCAATGAGGAGCGTGTTGTTTATTCGGTGCAGCACAGAACCGGCAATTATGTTATATATCAGCCCGGCGACGGCCTGCGGGATGAGGTGGATGGCCACGTCAAGCGGTGCGAGATGTTGGAGCTCCTGCATGAAGAAGGCAAGCCAAAAGTTGGATGATAAAAATGCCATGTATCCGGGTAAACAGGTCAAGATAATCTATCGTTTTGTCGGTCAGTCAGTTGGCCAGCAAGCCACATCACAGTACCTGAACTCAGATAGATAGATAAGGTACTCACAAAGGTAAAATTCCGGTCCTTCCAAATGTGTGGAGGCATCAGAGGGTGTGGGTATATCCGCTCCCAGAATACAAACATGACAAGGAGCAGCCCTCCGAGTATTAACATGGCGATAATGTGTGGTGATTGCCATCCATCCGTTGGTCCAAGACTGTATACATGGAATAATAAGTGGTCAATCTCTTTTTTCGCTCTCTCTCTTTCTCTCTTTCTCCTTTCTCTCCCAGCCTTATAGGTACGAATGGGCGGGCAGGTACTTACGTTATTGATGCCGTCAACAGCCCGGTCCCAAAAATGGTCAAGATGGTTCCCACAGAGTCAAAAGTCTTGATGAAGGAGTTGAGCCGAACCTTTAACGGTTGATCCAGCGGGTAGGCCTCGACCTTGGGAATGGTCCAAAAGGCCAAGATGGTGAACAGGCCCCAGAGTATGGCAATGAGAATGAAGGAAGCCCGCCAGTCAAACAACATGGTGGCCACGCCACTGAGGATACTGCCAAACACAAATCCCAAGGGGTTCCCCGCGCCGAAGGCCGAAAAGGCCAGGTTTTTCCGTCGCGACGGTTTCTCGTAGGCGGCTCCCATGATGCCAATGGCGGGCGGGACCACCATGGCCGAACTGACACCAACGACTCCGCATACAATGTCCATCCAGTACGGGTTCTGCGCGAAAGCCCCCAGGAGGGATAATGCGCTGAAGGAACCCATGCCAATGATAAATGTCGACTTGCGGCCGAGGAGGTCGGCAAGTTGGCCCAGACCAAGCTGGAACGCACCAGCCGTGAGTGCTGTTGACGCGGTAATCCAGCTGATCTGGCCTTGGGTCATGCCGAGATCCCTTCCGATGGAGGCCGTCACAATGGCGCTTGCGCCCTGGAAAAAGGAGTTTGCCGCCGTGGCATTGGTGGCCTGGATGACGAAGACAACTTCTTGGAATGTGCTCTTGAAGTACTTTGGTCTCTCCCCAAACCTACTAGCACCTCCTCCTCCTCCTCCTCTGCGCTTCTCACCAGGCACGCCTGGAGCTTCGAGTTGGGCTTCCGAGTCGTCGCTAACAAGAATGATGCCATCATAGGTACTATCCGGTCCGGGTGGGGCCGCCAGCTCCGTGGTCTTCTTCGGTGAGGCGGGGTTTGTGGTCATCAGCTCATGTTCGTGTTCCATGATTTTGGTTTCACTGTTCGTTGTCGTATTCGGGGTGGTGAGAGTATCAAACGTTTGCCAAACGAAACAAGACCTTTTCCCCCCCCACCCAAGAGGACGCTAGGGGAATTTATGCTTGGATTTATGGACGATTTTTAGAATGCAACCTTGCAAAACGGGACGCCTTTTCCGGGACATCGTGGACCACCACACATACATATCTCATCATCCTAGCACGTGTTTTGAACTTTGATGGTAGGTAGGTAGTAATCGCAATGGGGCCTGAGAAACTTGAAAAAGACATATTTCCTCTGCTTGTTTCCGAGTTTTCGGGCTCCGACGTCCGAAGCTGACAGAGCATGCATGCTTAATGAGCTAGCCCCGCGCGCGCTCCTCCAGGTTCTTAGTAATATGTTGTCAGTCAGTGACAACATTCTCGGCAGAGACATGGCCGTAAAATGGATAATTCCGATGGTTCGAGGCAGCGGCCGGTTCGAGGGACCTGCTTAAAGCCGAGCCGAGCCAACTACACACTACCATTCAGGTAGCTATACCAACCCCTGGCTGCAAAAAGCAAAACATCTGGAAAGAGCATTCGCGCATGTTGGAGACATGGAGAAAAAAAAGTCGACCTAACCGTTTACAAGACCGAGACAGTCACGAGGGCACGCGAACAGACATGGACTTGGGCATTTTCCCCATGGGGCATCGCAGAAGGCGCCCAATAGCAAATGACGCCCGCGCGGGTTCTGCAGTTGTCTAGTTGTGTGCTGTCACGGGCTCGAGGCTTGGGATGGGGGTCACGGTGTTGCAGACCGTGGGTATAAGCCGACGAGAGCACGCGGTGCTTTTTCTTGTTGTTGCAGTTGCTTCACTTGCTCTTTATTTAATAAAATAGAATAAAAACACCAAGAGGAACTTTGAAGAGTTTAGTTTAATCCCTTGCTTGCTGTGCACCTTTCCAAGGTAAGTCCCATATATATATATATATATATATTGATCACATCTCTCAAGACACCGATCTATCCCTCCTCGGTGACGGGTCATCGTCAGCTAACGCCTTGCCTCGTTTTTTTTGCTTTTTGTCTCTAGCCTTCTGGCAAATACACGCTCAAGGCACGGGAGAAGGAAACAATTTTCAGCCAACAAGAAACAACAACAGCAACAGAAACAGACACAGAGACAATAAAAAAAAAGTAAAAAAAAGAAAATGTCAACCCCATCCCAAACCCCTTACACCGACAACGTACCCCAACATACTCGCTCCGACAGCCTCCAGTCGACGACATCGACATCGACCTCCACCTCGACGGTGGATAACACTGTCCGAACCGCCGCGTATCCGGATTTGATCAAGCGGGATGTCGAGTTCTTTATGGCGAGGTTGGCTAGGGGGGGTTCGAACTAGGTTCATGTTGTGTTGAGACATAGTTCCGGGATATTGTGGTATGGTATGGTATGTCTTGGAATGAAGAATGATGGAAATACCCAGTTTGGTGATCAATATTGTCTCACTACGTGTATGTAGGCCAATGGAGGGTGGCTGGGGTCTGGGAATGGGTTCGATATGTTCGATTGGGCTGGGGACGAAGATATGACCTACGGTATATTTCTTTCCATTTCTTTCTTTCTTTTTTTTCTCTTTTGTCACAGCGTGTCGGTGATGTGTTGGTTCTTACTTTGTGTGTTTCTTTAATTCTTGGATCAGTCAGTGGGAAATGTTCAGTTTGTCTCTGTTCATTGTCGGGTCTGGTATGGTCCCGTATTAGCGTACCTAGTTGGACCTAGTGAGGATCGGCTCGCGGGAGAACTGGATACTGCTTCTTATCAAATTGGAATCGAGGATCGGATATGGAAAGATTTATGCTGAACACGAGAGAGAGGGGCTTGTTTGTTAGTCATGAATTATTCGGATACCTACCCACTTAACTAGGTGCCTGTTGATGTTTGTCACCCACCATTGAAGAGAGCCCAGCTTCCAGCCGTAAACGAAAAGTGAGAAAATCCCCAACAAAAGTTCATCCAGTTTACATGTACCAGACCCCTTGCCTCTCCACTCCTCAACATGACTGCCCGGTCTCGTCCAGTCCCGTCTAGTGCTGTCCAGTCCCGGAACCCCCGTGCTCTCTGCTTCCCCCATGCCCCCCGCCCCAACAAAAAAAAAGCGAAAAGGCGAAAAACACACGAGTCCCTCCCTCCAGCCAAACAGAAGAAGGCTGGCTCTCCCGCACAGCACGGAACAGCACAAAACAGCACAGTACAGACGGGTAGCGACGGGTTTCATGTTGCACAAGTCGGGGAACACGACTTGACAGTGCATGGTGGGAATACAAATACACATACATTGAAGCGTTAGGGGCGTTACAATGTTACACACAAGACAAGTCGAGGGCCGGGGCGCGTGGGGGCTGGAAGGATTGAGGTTGAGGTGGTACATGCAGGGTTGGTTATCTCATGCCATGTCGTGACATGTCATGTAGCCCAACCAGCCATGCCTACCATGGTTAGGTAGCTATTGAGCTATGAGAGACTGCTTACCACGGCACAAAACAAACTGAACGAGCTTGGTAGGCGCCTACCAAGCTACCTAAGGTGGTAGGTAGGTACGTAGCCGCTAGCAGCAACGCGCCGAAAATAGTCCGAGAGATGTTTGGATACTGGCAAAACTACCTACCAGCCCCTAGCAATCTTTGGGGAATTCCACTCTACCCAGGGAGCTGCACTACTAGGCTAGCTTCTCTACCCGTTCTATTATACCGGCAAATCGAAGACTAGGCGAGACAGAACAGGACAGGACGAAGCGAGGTGAGGTGAGCCAAGGCAACGACAGCAGTCTATGGTAATAAAATGCAAAGGGGGATATTAATGGCAATAAGCAGTCTGGGCTGGCTGGTGATGGGAGAGTCATAAACTTACAATACAAGACATCATTGCACAAAGTCATCATCAAGCAAGTACGGCAAGTAACAGGCAAGTAACAGGCAAGTAACAGGCAAGCAACGTAAACCAACCAAACAATGGCACTTTTCTTCATTAGAAAATAACATCAGCAACAAAGCTCTCATCGCCAGCCCCACGATGCAACCACAAACCCACAAACCACACAAGAAACGCCTCCACACCTGAAAAGCCTCAGGCGAAACAGCCTCTTTTCCGTTCAAACAGAGACCAAATCAAACACCTGCCTGCCTACCTTCCTGCCCCCCATGGCCATGAACCACTCCCCCTTGTATGTAACACGCGTGAAAAAACCGGTACAGCCAAACGACAATGAAAAACAGGGCCGTCGAAACAACTTGATATAAAGCTAGCCTGAAATCAAAAGGGGGGGATTGCTTACCTGCAGGGAAACAGGGTGGGGATAGTAGTTAAGGAGGAGGAAGGAGGTGGGAAGGAGGAGTGGCGAGAAAAATAAAAGGGGAAATAAATCGGTCATACTGTCATGGCAAAATTTGCTGACTCCCCATCAAAGCACGACCCGACTTAATTCAGAGCAGAGACCAGACGCTGAGACAAGATATGGCGAACTCATGAGCACCAAAGAGAAAAAGAAAAAAACCTCCACAAAGCGCACAAGGTCATACGTGCGGCAGCCAGGTCAAAAAACACCACAACACCCCGAATACGAATACCTCCCATGACACATGACAGGTACTCTTATGAGTACTGTACCACCCCCGTTTCTGGAAGGTTGTCCCAGTAAACCTCAATGGGAAACAAGTCCTCCGAGCCGTGCGCAAATTGATCAATTCCTCCTGGCGCTAAGGACCAAGGCATTGACTGATTAGCTGTCAAAAACTCCATCACTTCGTGCGTTGACCCATACACGGGAATGTTGGGAATCGCCGCGACCACCGTGGCGGCCACCCCCGTGCCTGATGCAGCAGCCTGCGCCTGTGCCTGTGCCTGTGCTTGTGTCATTTGTGGGCTTGGCATGGCGTACGAAGACTGCGATGGCGATTGCTGCTGCTGCTGTGCCTGGGAATGGCCCTGTTGATGCCGCCACTGACTGTTACCATGTTCTTCATAGTCCTGTTGCTGCTGGTGGCTAGAATTGATGGGTGTAAACGACATTGACCCAGGCGTCTTGGCATGCTCCGAATGATAGGTGTTGTCGGGACTGGCTGAAGACTCCGGGCTGTCGCCCGAAGGGCTACCTCGATCGTCCTCAACAGCAAGAATAGCCCCGTTGTTGACAATCTTGGGGCCTTGCTGTTTCCATTCTTCTAGCCCGCCGCCTCCCAGGCGCACACTGAGTTTTCCTCCCTCACCGTTACCCGGATGCTTGCCCGTCATCTGCTTCTCATAGTCCTGCTTGACCATTTCGTAGTAGTTGACCATTTCACGGAAGTAACCGACATATGTTTCCGCCATCCTAAGGCAGCTAGACATTTGCTTGAGCGTCTTGTATGTCACATTGGTAGCATTGCTCTTGGTCAGATCGGGTTGCCTGGCCGCCTCTTGGACGCTAGGCAGCATGTGGCGCTTGGTATCCATGTGTGGGAAGCAAATGGCGTAGACACCCACAAACGCCGCCGTCCACACGGCGAAAAGTATCAGCGCCGACATGGGCAGCTTGTCTCGGGCAAGGTCTATGAGATCCACCACATCCTTGGCCGCTGCGAACACCTCTTCGGCGCTCTCGTCCCAAAATCCTGGGGGCTCGGCACCTGCGGCAAACGTTGGCTCGTCAAGCGGGCCCATGGGTTTGCGGCACCGGATGGGGATGAACGGGATATACTCGCGGTGCAACATGATCCTGCACACGGAGCTGAGCATATGGAACGAGATGAACGAGCTGGTAAAGTGCTGGTTTTCATGGGCATAGAAATTGCCATATGACCACTGAAACCTGGATGGCAGCGTGTCGTAAAAGTGTTGAAGCTTCTGCCGGAGCTGGTAGAACCCGGATTCGGGTTTCCATGGGGCCACATTTTCGGTAAATCGGCCGCCCGCAAAGCTCCATTTGGAGATCTCGCCCCATAAGTCGACGAGACGGACAAAATGGCCGAGCAGGCTGTCCTCGCCGGGTCGCACCAGTGGGTCGTCTGGCAATGGTTTTAGGAAACCAGTATAAACGTCCATTGACATGTTGAACAGATTTTCGGCCACCGGAAGTTTGATATTCAAATCTTCGGATCGTATAGTCGAGACACGCCCATGACCACATCCGAGCAGGCGATCCAGAACCAAGCAGCTGAACATGGTTCGCCGGCGCACCTCCCTGGCTACCAGCTGCTGTGTGGGCGTCATGCCCCTGAACGCCTTGGGCGTCAGTACTGCTAGCGACTTGAAGCTCCTTTCGCGCTCCCTATCGCCCTCGCAGAGCCCCAGTGCCTGCGCCATACGGATGGCGACGCCCACATACATCCACGCTGCCATGCCGCCGACCTTCGGGCGGGCCTGGCTCCACTCGTACAGCCCTAGCATCAAAAAGGCTTGCACTCGCTCCACCGAGGCGACTGTCATACTCGTCCGCAGACCCCCAATGGCTTTTGTGAGAACCTCAGCGTAGTACTCGGAGGCAGCCGCAGCATCAGTGGATCCAGCCGGCCGGGACCTAGGCAAAGAGGCCGCGCCGGGCGCAGTCCGTGGGGTTGTGACGTAGGATACTAGAGTTGAGTGGAACCTGGCCGTTAGGGTTAAAACGCCTAGGAGAACGAGGTTTACTTCGTGCGATGGTTCGGGGTTTTTTGATCTGAACCGGTAGCCAACTTTTTCCTTGAGCGTGGCCAGGTGTAGGAAGGGCAGTTCGGTTTCGAAATGCATCCTATAGATCTCAAAGATCTGAGACCATATGCCTTCAGAGAGGTAAGGCGCCGACAGAACCTCCTCGGCAAAGACGGCGGCTGGGATGGCGCTATCTATTTTCGAGATGTCATCAATCTTTCGTAGCCTTTTCCTGTCGGCGGCGGCGTCTGACTTGACGCTGCTTGGTGGCTCCGGCCGCTTCACGGGAAGAGGAGTTGCCTCCGGATAGGTACATTCCTTGCCATTTCTAATGCACGTCTCGCATGGAGAGTCTCCGCCCGTGTTATTGCACTTGATCTTGGACTTGCGGCACCGCTGGCACGCAATGCTTGACCGCAGGGGTTGGCGCTTCGCGTTCTTTTTGCTGTCGCTATTCCCTGGGCTATCAGGGCTATCCATCATTGCGGCGCCGCCCGAAGGCCTGCTGTCATCGTCGGCAGAGGGGCCGTATCCCCGGGCCCCGACGCCAGAGTGAGTGCGAGGTGGCGGGCTACTGGGTAGTGGTTGCCGGCCGTTGAGAGGGCGGTCCGGCAGTGGAGGTGGCGGCGGCGGCGCAGCCGGCTCCGGAGGCTCGGCCGAGGCTTCGGTGGATCGTGATCCCGAAAAAGCGTCGTGGTACTTTCGCTTCGGCGTCGAGTGGGACGTTGTGGCCGACGCCGTTGAAGCCTCGTCGGCATCCGACGGGTCGGGCGGAGAGAGGATGGACTGGATGCGCAGTTGGGAAGCAATCGTGACGGCGGCGGGGGTCTCGCGGGGGAGACCCTCTGATTTAGTGCAAGGTTGTCTCTAGCAGGACAGGAAACGACAAGGTCTTCCCTGGACGGACCCCACAGTGCGAGGCCTCTCCGTTCTCTGCCCTTGTTCCAGCTCCGTCGGGCCACTCGCGCGTGGCGGGACTAATAAAGGGCGTGCGCTGCGATCGGGACACGCTCAATGGGCAGACGGGCGATGGTACGACGAGTCGGAACGGCGAAAGGACCGGAAGAGCGCTTGTGCTGGGGGAAAGGGCAACGTCCGGGTTGGTCTAGGGCGACGAGGCAGTCGAGGCGGGTGTTTGCACGAGGTGTGACAGCATCCACCACAGACGCACGCAGCCGATGCTCTCTTCCTTTCGCGTCCCGCGGACGACGGGCCACGGCAGTCACGAATTCTGCTCGACGAATCGACGGACGCGGATCGAAGTGCAGGTGGTGTGTCTGGAGTATGCCCGGCTGGGAGGGAAAAAAGGGCAGAGGAATTTTCTGCTGGCGGCTCTCGCGGGTAAGGGCGGGAGGAAGCGGAGGTCGACGTTGTGGGTTAAAACGTCGTCGGTGCCGTGGTACGGCGTAGTTGTGCACGGCGAGCCAGCTGATTGAAGGCTTCGGCGTGCGGGTTGAGCTGGGAGGTGTGTTACTGTTGGAGGGGGGCGGGGGGGGCGGGGGCAGTCTGGGCACTACGGAGAGCCGGAAGTGGTAGAGCCAGGGTAGGCAGGTTTGGGCTCTGAGCGGGCGAGCAGTGCTTGACGCGGGACTTCTCCGTAGTTTGGTCGGTAACTAATAACTTGAGGTACGCAAGAATTTGGTACCGGGAACCTAGGTCAATTGGCTTCGGCGACTCGACCGAATGGAAGGCACAGGCCGAGCAGGACAGTTCAAGAAAGGAGGGCGGCTGCAGGTCTACACGAGGTCGGTTGACGACATGAGGTCGGGTGCGAAGCACAGAAACGCCGGGTGCAGGCTGGGAGCAGCAGGACGAGGATGTGCAGGTGGGCGTCGCCGACGACATATACTGCGTACCTAATGTACCTCCTTGCTCTGTACCGACAGGGGGGAAAGCTACACTAGCGCAATAAGGATTTCTTGGACGGGAACTTCCAGGTGTGTCCTGTCGGTGCAGCGGGTTGCAGCTGGGTCGTTTCGGCCTTCCCAGGTGAGATGACGAGGGCGAACAAAGTTACGTTGAGATATCTTGTTGGGCGTCAGACTGCAGATAGCATACGGATACTTCGTAGAGCCACATTACCTACTTCCATCGCACCTACCAAAAGCCTCATAGCAGGGACCAGCAAACGGGACAAGATCAGTTCCTCTTTCCCGGTCTCCCTGTGCTTGTCTCCCTGACCGCTCGCCCTTTTTATGGGAGCACCTCAATGCGGCTCGGATACGGGATAGTGAGCACCTTCTCAGACTCGCTGCCCTGGACACCGCCTCCTGACTGGTTGCAGGCCTGCAGCTCAAGCCGGGCGGCGCCCATTGCAAGCAAGGTCAAGACGTGCAAAATTTTCACGTCGACTTTTCTTTTTCGTGTCGTCCAGTCCCGCAGCTTCGCGAATTGGCGAACGAGGCTGTCTCCCGTCCCAACCCCACACATGCCCGATAGTCACAGACCAACGCGGCAGACTTCGAACTTGCCGGCGTTTGTCGCCAATCCTTCTCTCCATCTTGGCATCGAAACTCCCTGCCTCACTGGGTCATCGAAACCCCCGGCTCCCCGCTAACTAACTTGCCAGCGTCGCCCTCACTGGCCGGTCGTCTGCACCGGGGAAAGGGTCAGCAGTCCAGCAGCGGCAAGACGACCAGTGCGATCCTTGCCGGGAACAGGGTATGCGACTTGCCGGTGTCGTTGATTCTGATGCGTGAAAAGTGTCGCCTGACTCTGGCGCTGCTTGTTTTGCATATATTTTTCATTTCCGGACGTCTCTCGCCGTTGCATCCAGCCATCTGGGGCGTATCATTGATCTCGAGGCGGGTATTCGTAATGGCGGGGTTGTTTTCCTCAGCACCCGCTTGCCGAGGTCGGCATCCTGTTGGGACGGCAAAGTCTCACCCGCGGGGCGAGCAATTTTGTTTGGCGGGTGGGCGGGCGAGTGGTGGAATGAGGGCCTGCACCATTCCACATTCGCCGACCGTCGCCTTCCGCCAATCTGCGGTGCAACACCAGTGTGTGTGAGTGGTGCGTTGGGACGCGAGCTGCCTCGGTAGGAGCCTTGTTGGGTTTTGATCAGGCTTTGGCCATTCTGTCCGTGCAGCATCTTCAAGCATTTTCGGGCGTTCAGTCAGACTTCTCTCCGGCTTTGTTTCACGGAGAAGCAGAACAGGGCCGAGACTCGAGCGTTCGGTGGGCTGACCTACCGGAAAAGGACCCCGTTAGCTGCTCTCGGATCCGACTACCGCCGCCAAAAAAAAACCGCATCGGCTCCCAGCGTAGCTTCCATTTCTGGGTAAGGGCCGCGCTAGTCGTAGGTAGATAATATCTGGAAAAACAGATGGGGCGTCCGTCGTCGCGCAAATAGATACCGAGAGAAACAATTACGATGTGTCGCGGCATGTATCAAAGCGTGGGGAGCATCCAGCGCGAAAGTTGCCGGCAGCAGGCCTCTCTTCCTAGCCGATTATGGCGGTCACGACTGCGCAACAAGGGCCGAATCGGGACCTTGCTGCAGCCACTCGGTTACTCTGACGTCTCTGATTTGACCCAGCGGAATTCCTCCGAGACCTGTTGACATGTCACGGAGCAAGAATGGCGGTCGATCAGGTAAGATGCAACACTCTTGCCGCTTCTACGTGGACTTGGCGTAGCTGAATGTTTCTGAGCTGGCTTGGCTGGCTCGCGGGGATAGTTAGGACTGTGATGGAAGTGCAACCGTAGATCTCGATATCTAGTACCTATACTAGTCACCTAATAGTGCACAGGACATTCGGACAGTTTGCTGAACCCCAGACACTGGATCTTGGAAAGACCCGGCCGTGCGGCCGGGACTGAGTATTGATCATGGCCTGTGTCGAGCGGTCACAATGCCTCGGAGACAACAAGGTCGCAGTGTATCGGTCTTTTCGGATATTCTTTTTTTACGGATGACTGTGCCGCTGCCGTGCTGACCACCGGAACGAAATGGGGTGGTTTGCTGACGGGCCGCAAACAGGAACACGTGAAGTTGGAAGATGAATTTACCTTCTTACCTACTGCTTGGATTATCCGACCCACCAACTTCTCCGGATGGCAAAACCGCTGTTTTTTCATTCTTAAAAAGGCAGCTTGCTGGGCGACTCTGGCATGCGAGAGCGCACGTGAGGGGTTTGGGTGGGTGGATTGAATGGGTTGACTTTGGCTCACGCACGATGCAGCTCGTCGGCACTTTACCTCGTTGCAGTCACCTTCTGAGCTAATGGAACCACAAATCTGGCAAGGCTGGCCATCCCTATGGCCTGTCAGTATTGCGCCGGATTGCGACAGCGCGAAAAGTCATGACTTCACACTTCGAGAAAGTGGCGGATGTGCCCAAACTGCCTCGCGGCTACCAAACGCCCATCCAATGACGTCGCCGCAACACAATCCAACGACAGCAGAGGCCTCGCGCATGCTCCACACAGGTGCGCGCAATAAGCGCCATTGCGGCCGCGGGGTGATGCCCAGTGCTGCTGCTATTTTCAACACCACAGTCGATTGACCCCGCCCTCCCAACGAGTTAGACGCCTGGCTCGATTGCAAAAGGGCACGGTTTCGCCAGAGATCGCCAACCGGTTTCTTTTTGGCGCTCGTCTGTGCCTGCGTCACTGGTGCACGACTGCGAATTTCACTGAGGAACCGCCCCCCCTTAAAGCAGTCGCAAACCGTTGCATTTCCTGCCAACACCAACGGAAACTGGCGACAATGGCGTCAGGCCATAATGTGAGAAACAGCACCCGATGCCGATGCGGATTGCGCGATTTTGAGCCCAGCCCTGACGTTATGACCATGATAGGATCCGAAGCTGCTCTACGCCATCAATGGCGTCTCAGCATACCATATCGTTAACGGCAAAGAGGAATCTCTCACACCCGCCGGTCCTCAAACATTGTCGCTATTGATGGTGCCGACCAGCTCTGCCTTCGCCGACCCTGCTGTCGACCCCGAAATGGCAAATGCGGAGCAGGACTTTTACCTCCATCTCCACTTGCCACCCGAACTGGACTTGCCACTCCCTGCCACAACTCAGATTTACCACAAGCCACCTAAGAGCTACTTGATTCCCCGCTGGGATCTGGGACCCGACAGTGGCGCTTTTACGAGAATCGAGTTTCCCAGCTTGGAGAGCCGCAAGGGTATCCAGGAGGATGTCGATACGTTCGAGACGATTCTGGCGCAATGCACCGCGTTTCTTGAACGGGCACCTCCTCCCAAGACAGGCCGAAAGAACTCACTTCCCCCGGAGAAAGGTAGTGGTTCCTCTAGTACAAAGGGCTCAGTGGCAGAGGGTTTGCCGGTGTACAACCCGGCAGACTTCAAACCGGGGGAGGGATACGCTCGAGGAAGCCACAGTGGGGTGGCTCAAGGTCAGATTGTACTCGTTGACGAGGAGGATGGTAGCGTAATCGGAGAGCTGGCCGATGGGTTCAAGGTTGTGGAGGACAGCAAGTTGAAGCACGGCTCCAAAGGTAAATATTTTGCGGTCCTCACCTTTTCGTTGTTGCCGGACTGATCGTGTTTCAGATCCAGTGGAGATCACGCTGCCAGCAGAGGGAGGACATCAGATAGGGATTGCCCCAGTGTCCACAGAGTTTCTTGAGGCCGAGCTGCACCCTGCGTATAAGCGTTCGTTTCTCGTGTCGAACGCATCAGCCGCTTCGCGACTCATTATCACGGGTTCGGATATGGTGGCAAAGGCGCTACAGAACCAGGCCGACAGCTTCACCAAAAAGACGCAGCCCGCGTCGAAGCCGATGACATTCAAGCCGACCACGAAGGAGCACATCCGTCGTATCAATGCCTTTACTGGAGGTGCTGCAGGTTTGTCGTCGAAGACGGTCGGCCAGATTGGTAACTTCGCGCAGCAGGTTGGAGCGACGCTGGGTGGCCACAGCAAGAAGGCTAGCGAAAAGGGCCACAAAGGATATGGGCTTGACGGAAAGCCTCTTGAAACTTATAAGCCTGGCCTACTGAACAAGAGTCTGATGGCGTTTTCGACCGTCATGGACGGAGTGGAGCAGGCCGGACGCCATCTCATGGCGTCAACCTCTGAGGCGGCGTCGACAGTGGTAGCGCATCGGTGGGGTGAGGAGGCGGGTGATATTTCTCGCAGCATCGGCGGCGGTGTCAAGAACGTGGGTCTCGTGTACATTGACGTGACGGGTGTGTCGCGCCGAGCCATTATCAAGAGCGTGGCAAAGGGAATGGTGGTCGGCCACACTGTCTCTGGCCAGCAAGTCGTTGTCGGAGGCGGCGACGGCGGCGTTCTCACGTCCGGGGCTGACGCGCAGTCCACCCATTCGAGCGAGACGCTGGCCATTACAGACGGCAAGCAGCCGGCCAGTGCATCGAACGGGAAGCCGTAACTGGGTCAATGGTCGCATCTTTCAGCGGGAGAAAACGTGCAGGAACATATTGCCTGTCGAGATTGGAGGTTTGTGATTATCCGGGTCTGAAGTTGTATCTACTGAGGATGGTGTCCCCATACACACACGTCAGATTTTAATTGGAGCCAAGGGTTGTCATGTGATTACGAAAATGCCCCAGTCTGATCCGCTTGGGAGTCGCGTCTTGTCCGTTGCTCGGTCGCGTTGCGGGGAATGGCCAACGCAACATGACGACTGCGAGGCCGAACGCAATTTGTCAAAGCGCGTTCATCGAAGGTATCGGCCCCGATTTAGGAAAATTCAGGGCGTTAGTTTGTACATCGAGACGTTCAGTTTTAACATTGCGGCGCTGTTTAAATGCGCACAGTCCACCGTTAGCGGACGAGTTCGACTAGAGCAAGCTCTCGACCCCGCCGTCTTCATGATCCCATGTGTTGCCGGTTCGAGCTTCTGGGAACCTTGATCCTTTTCTACCAAGACCTCAAGGACCGCCGCTCGGGGAAACCCTGCCCGCATTTTGGGGCAACAGGGTAAGTCTCCTTCTGCGCAATGGCATGAGCTCAAATCCGACTTCTCAAGCAACAATTGACGTGGTCTGCCCTCCATTAGAGCTGCTCCTCCAACATGCTCCACGAAATCCTCCTTTCCCTCTCGGGACACCCGTCCCCCCTGCTCCGATTGCCCGGCGCTGCAGGAGCCCATGACGATACCTTGGGCAGCAGCAGCAGCGTCATCTCGCCATCCGAACGGACTCTCCTCACGTCTCTCGCCCACCTGAGCGATCTACATATCAAGCTGATAAGTTTCGCCGCCCAGATCGCCGCTTCCCACCCGTCAATCATCTGCCGCGCCGTGGCGGCCGCCATAGACTCGGTTCACCTGGCAGCATTTCAGCGCAAGGTACTCGAGGTGGAGGATACAATTCTGCGAAAAGATGCCGGACTAGTCGGCGCATACAACATTGTCCCGTTGACAGCTGTGGTGGGTGAGTTTGACGGGTGGACGAAGCGCATGGAGTGGCTTTGGGACTTGGTCCAGTTCATGCTCAAGTCGGAAAAGCCCAGGGCTGACCTCGGGCCGATGAAGCGGTGTACTGGCTCTATGGTCATTGACCGGCTTAGGAATGAGCTACAAACAGGATATCCAGACATCGAGGAGATGGCTAGGAGTTTGGTTGCGGTGGCGGAGGTGGCTTGGCTTAAACAAGTCTCGGCGTGGATCTTGTATGGAAAACTCCCAAGCTTTGGAGCGGACGATTTCTTCGTCCAGGCGTCGGAGGACAGCGAGGAGGTATGGTCTTTGACTTCTCAGTTGGTCTTTATCGGTCTGACATGATATAGGAATACGTGTGCCTCAACAGCTTGCTACCGTCGTTTGTTACAGCATCGACAGCGGCCTCGATGTTGTTCATTGGGCGGTCGCTGAACCAGATATATACCATGAATGTTGACGACCCGAGCCGGAGAGGAACTGACCATCTCTTCACACAACTTTCACAGCTAGCTGCCCTAGAACATCCCCTAGACACAGCTACGTTCTCGAGAACCATTATGGACCTACGACATTTTCTGTCAAGGACAACGCTACAGCGATTGCTTCCTCCTACCAAAGTCCTCGAAGCCCTGCAGCTCCTGCGGGATTTCTTCCTCCTACGCCGAGGCGAGTTTGCCGTAGCCCTGACTCATCAAGCAGACGAGAAGCTCCGAAGTCGGTGGAGGAGAGCGGAGAACCTTGCTTACGAAAAGCGCGATGGTCTTGGAACAGTTGCTGTGAAGGAGGGGGAGGTGGCTGCCGTTTTAGCGAGGACGTGGGCGGCGATGGGGTCGATGCAGGGAGAACACGCCGAAGAAGATGAGGGGGTGGAGTTGGCGAGGGATCTCCTCAGGCTGACTCTCACCAAGTCAACGTCATCTACGCCCATAACTTCTTCGGCGACCGAAGGAGGATTGAGCTCGATTGCGCCCACCCCTTTTCGTAATCTTTTGTTTTCGGTCCCCGTTGTATTGACTCTCCAGATACCTTCGCCCCTTGATCTTTTTCTCACCCAATCCGACCTTCAGACCTATACAGCGATTAATTCCTATCTCCTCTCTCTCCGTCGCGCACAAATCAGACTTACAGACCTTTGGAAACTCACCTCGCTCCGGCGACACCACCCAGCACCGCCAGCACCGCCGTACGGAAGCACACGTGGCGGCAAAGAAAAGGTGCTCTTGTTCCGACAGCGGCATACCTCTCGGTCCAACATACTCCGTAATGCGTGGGCGACCGCCAGCGCTGCCATTTTCTTTCTCGGTGAGACCGAAAGCTATCTCCAGACCGAGGTAGTCGCTGGCTTGACTGAGGGATTCCACCAGTGGCTTCTCACTGGTCAAGACAGTCCCCGGCAAGATAGGATACCATCAAGACCGAAATCAACCTTGCCACTTGACCATGATGACAACGAAGAGAAAGACGGTGGAGAAGGAGATTATGGGGATAGAGGGGATAGAGGGGATAGAGGGGATGACATATGGTTCGCGGCAACCGTGCCCTCCTCCAGCTCCAGCCCGGGCACGTCTCACAACGATGAAGAAGATACACCTCACCGCCTTCCCCACGACCCACAAACCCTCGCGACTGCTCATCGCCGTTATCTCCGCGCCCTAGCCCGCCGCCTACTTCTCACCCGCCAATCCTTTACAGATGCGCTGTACGAATTTCTCGTCCAAATAGACCACCTCGTCGCGCTCGTGCACCGGCTGCATTCTGTATGGACGGCCGCGGATCTCGAGGCTGACGTGGGCGTAGTTGATGCATTCGTTGACCTAGCGCGCGAGGAGCGTGATGTGCAGGGCGAGATTTGCGGCGTTGAAGGGCGTGTGAAGCATGGCATTGAAGGGTTGGTGGCCGAGCTGCGACGCCTAGAGGCTGGTGGCGTGACTAACTGGTTTGGTGGCGAAGATGGTGCCGTTGATGATGAGGGCTACGACGAAACGGAGAGAGAGTTGGGCTTGCGCGAGGCGGGCCAGTATACCCCGCGGAGGGTTGGCGGCGTGGATAGGCTGCTAATGAAGCTAGATTTCGGGAGTTGGTTTGGCATCGAAGGGAAGGCAACGGGGATTCATGATGACGAGTGATACGACGAACTCATTATTCCTTATGATTATTGGCCTGCTGTCTACAGGCGCCACTGTTAGATATGACAGAAACAGAAAATTGCACTACTGGATCACGATGTTGGCTATGTATCCCGAATTCGCACCTCCCCTTGACGCCTGTCCCTGCCATGTCCAACAACGCCCCCCATCCCTAGCATTGAAAGATTTTGGCCAGTTTCGTTAGAAATCACCGATATGCAACTAGACCCCAAATCATCAAGCCCCTCCCTACCAACTAGGATATCGTGCCTAATATGTGCCACCATTGTATCATTAAGGGGCTCGGATGCCCGAGGATCAAGTAAACTCGAGTAAGCCTCCAGAATTCAATGATTCATGTGGGTATGTTCGGAATTCATGGACCGCGGTGAACTCGGCAACTGCTTCGAGCGATGTTCAGTACATCAGTGTAGCATACTCACCTGCAAAGCAGTGGGGGTGCACTTACCACTCAGCCGAGTAAGCTCGTGGCGTTGGGCCTTGTTACCCTTAATAACCTATGGCGGTGCTCAGTTGATAATTCTAGAGGTAGGTTTGACGTGGCGGGAAATATACCCAGTACTCCTCATCGATTCGGCCGGGGGCCCAAACTGTCGGGTTGTAGGAGCGGAGCCATTGTATCTAAAACACCAACGATTGTTAGCCAAGCCACATCGAGAGAACAACGAGCCGGAATAGGTGGGTTGCTCACCATGCTTCTCAGACCCCGAAGGTGTTCAAGTTCACTATCCCAGACAAGCCTATTCCGAAAATCCAGCATGGATATTACAACGCGAAGGTCCTTGAACTGATTCCGCGCTTGGAGAATGTAAAATATGTCTTCGAAAATTTTCACCCAGGCCCAGCCACTGCCGGTACTTCCTTGACCCAGCGGCAGCCGGATTTCAATATGCTCCAAGTTTTGGAGGGTCCGCTGGCCGATGAACTCGGATAAGTCCATCGGCCGAGGTGCCCCGGGAAGCCATGGCGGAAGACGATCGATGATGAATTGGCGAGACCGCAACATGGGACGACACTCGTCCGTAATTTGCCGACAGAGGAGGAGGATGGTTGGTGTTTTAAAGCGGCGATGGTACTTGGGGAAGTCCTCCTCGATGCCCGAACGTAGTCTTGCGTAATGTGCGTCGATGATTCTGTTGTAAGGCGCGTAAAGTTCCCTTGACGTGGGCCAGTGAAGAGAGAAGTCGTAAATTTTGTTGCGAAGTTCCGCAGGTAAGTCGAGGAAGCTTTGCCCGCGTGACTTGTCTGGCCGTCCATGCAAGATCCGGGGCGCAATGGACTGCGGCAGAATAATGTTAGGATTTATGTGGACCGGGCCCGGGCACATGCTGTGTTCACCGCCGCAATTAGGCTCGGATCGCAGTCCGCACGTCAAGAATGATAGAGCATGACGCCCTCGGCCCCGGCGCCGTTGACGGCCGGCATCCTTGGATCTTCTCGGGGGCCGGTACGGAGCTGATAGTGTCGTATTGGGGCCGTGCGAGGCCATAAGACGGCGGAGGCCGGGAATTGGTGCCATCCTTGGACGGGTGCCGGGCCAATGATCCATGCGTGGTGTGTCTGGGCCGCTGGGCTTATCAGTTTAGGCGTATTTTTAGGCTTTGTGGCAGCGGCGAATGGTAACGGAGCGGGAGGGCGTTGCACTCTGCGGGACCACTCCGCAGGTCAAGCCGTTCGATCGCCGGTTCCTCACGCAGACAGGCGTGTGTGATTGCAGCAGAACCTTGTGTCAATCAATGCTTCGTCCGAAGTTATGGGCACCGGGAGACACTGAAGGGAGGGAAGAAGGGAGTGATCGAGGGGAGCAGGTGCAATTGCACGACTCCAGTCTGCGCGCTACGAGATTAGGTGAGCGGGCAGAACCCGACGAGGCGTTTGGGTTACAAGAAAACCTGCACAGGCAGCGACTCTGGGGCCTTCCGTTGTCCTGCTCTTGTCAGAGCGGCGTAGCTTACGACTGGAGGCTGATAGGTTCTGGTCCGCGGCGCGCGATGTGTTTGTTGCTGTTCTTCCACCAACTCTGCATGCGGGAAACCGTTTTGAGCACAAGTCATGTTTGTGCTAGTTGCCTCTTCGTGCCATTTGCGGCCGACGAGATCGAGATTGTCACCTTGTGTGGCCGATCTGGCCACTCGCCATGAGGCAGTCGAGCCACCTCATCGCTCCTGTTCTGCGATGCTCCTCTAAGCGCAGCGCGAGCTCCTTCCTCCCGTTCCGCCTCCCGTTCCTCGTCCTCTGTTCCTGGCCGGTGGCTTTGATCTATCAATCCATGTGCTTTGTACCTGATAAGGGCTTGAGAGTCCATGTGTTCAGAGTCCGACTCACGAACAGCGAGTCGCAAGCGGCTTTCTGAGTTTCGACTGTTGATGTCGTTCGCTAATCAGAGGGTTTGGCGACGAGACACAAGACGGAGAGGGGGGCGTGTGGTGTGGTGATGGCCCCGCTCACTGTCTGCTTGCCCACCCTGGGGAGTGCGCGTGGAAATGCCGTTCCAACGGCATCCCCCCTCCCTGGTCGTTGAACCTAGAAACACACACACCGAATCACCTGGACTCGTACTGTGCTGTTGTTGGAGCCAAACCCAAAGGATTAGCCACCTATGTGTTTTGTCATCACTTCGGGAGCGCCCACATTGACTTCTGGTCCTCAGCTGCGCATTTTATAACATTATGGCCAGTTTCCGTCATTCGCAGACGCGGCGCAGCACCAAGTTGGTCCGCGCCAGGGTGTCATGGAAGTCGGGCTGATTGCCCTGCTCGCGACTCCGGATTTGGACGCCCTGATTGGCTCGTAACGTCCCGCGCACTGTGTGGTTACCATTTTGTCCCACCCAAGCCACCCGTGCTGCAAGAGTGCGTGCGTGGGCGAACGCCCTCCCAGGTCAATGTCCCCGCTGGCAGGCTTTTTACACCCTCCCCCCGTATTCTCTCCCTCACCATCTCCAGCGTACTCGCCGGCAATCCCACACCCACACCCACTCGGTACACGCCCGCCCGCCATTTGGTGAAGGAAACCAGCGACGAGGCGTCTCGACCCCAGACTGTGTGAAAAGCTATCAGGAGGTTTTTTCTTTGTCGGCTCGTCTCTAGCCCGGCCTCGATTCCGTCTTTCTCATCATGTCCGCGACGAACCATCCGCATCCCGGCCTGGCATTTGGCGTCGGGGGCAACATGCGACGAGGGTACCCACCACCACACCTCCCTCCGAACAACAAGCCATCGCCCTCGTTATCGCAACACACTTCTCCATTCCAGACCCAGGCATATACACCGCAACCACCGGCCCAGAGCCAATACTCGCATCACCTCTACACACCTGCCGCGCCCCAAGTCCCGAGTGTCGCGAGCGTCCAGAATGCAGCACGTCCGCCGCCGTCGCAGGTCCCGCCGACCCTGCCCGGCCCGCGACAACGAGTACCACCACCTCGCCATGTCCAGCAATCGGCGAACCAGTCACTCAGCTACCTTTCGCAACCCATGAATCAACAGCCGATGCCGCAACAGCCCTTGAACCCACCGCAACTCAGCCAGCAATCGCTCGGCCACCAGTCGATGAACCAGCCATCAACCATCAGTCAGCAGCATCAACAACAATCAATGGGCCAGCAGTCCATGAACCAGCAGCCCATGAGCCAACAACCGATACAACAGTCCATGAATCAACCATCCATGACCCAACAAGTCCAGCTTCAACCCATGTCCCAACCGCCCGTCACACAATCGCTCAGCCAGTCCCTCAGCCAGTCGCTCGGCCAGCCGGCCCAGCACACGCAACATCCTCAGCACCCCCAGCATGCTCAGCATGCCAGCACGCTACATGCCCAGCACACTCAACATGCTCAACACGCTCAGCATGCCCAGCACGCCCAGCATAATCAGCATGCGCAACATGCTCAACAGAATGAAGCCACCATCGTGTCTCAGCAGCCGACTCCTCATCCCCCTTCGCAGGCAGCCCTCCCCCCAACTCAGCCGCAGCTTCCGCAGATACAGCAAGTCCAGAAGGTGCAGCAAGTACAAGCAAAGCAGCAATCGACACCACCTCGCCCAGAACCGGCGGAGCCCGTTCGAAACGATCATAATGACGATGACATTGAGATGGTCAGCCCGGACGAAGGTGAGGGCGAGTCATCACTGGAACCCAAAATGATAGGTGGCGCACCCTTTCTACCTCGCAAGCCAATGGGACCACCCATGTCGGCGCCTCCAGAAGGTGGGAGCTTCCCTACGCTTGAAGCTGTCCACAAGCACGTACTGGGGTACTGCACCTCTGTTGGGTACGCGATCGTTATCGGCCGCTCTAAGAAGACGGTGCCTGGTCTTAAAAAAGTGCTGTTTGTATGTGACCGCGCGGGGAAGCCCCCGAAACGCGTCAGCCCGGAGATGCGCAAGCGCAAGACAACCTCCCGCAAGTGTGACTGCCAGTTTGGCTTTTTTGCCATCGAGCAGAGGACTCAGTGGACGGTGCGGTACCGTCCCGACCCTAACCACTTGCAGCACAACCACGGACCAAGTGAGAGCCCTCTTTTACATCCAGCTGCTAGGAAGTTGGATAGCAAAATGGTGGCTGCTGTCAAAACACTGAAGGAGAACGGTATGTGCTCTTGCCCGCAAATCCCATACCTGTAGCCCGGGATTCCGTTGGACTGACTGAAAACGCCAGGAGTCGGCGTCAGCGAAACTTTAGAGATTCTTCAGCAAGATAATCCGACTGTCCCTCTTCTACCAAGGGATATTTACAATGCGAGAGCTGCTATCAACCGTAACCCGCAAAAGATTGCTACGGGGTTGGCAGAGGACCGCCCGGCTATATATAGCAAGCCGCATCCATCCGCAGAAGAGCGGATCCGGGCGGATCTTCGTCGTGAGATTGCAAAAACTCGAGAAGAAATGGAAAAGCAGAAAAAAGACAGCGAAAAAGAAATTGAGGAGCTCAAGGCAAAGCTCAAAGAGAAGGATGAGCTGATCAAAAAGTTTGAGCAGTTCATCGATATCTGCAACCAACGGGTCATGGTCAGGCTTTCAGACAATGATCCCAACGGGACGACGAGTAACAATCCCTAAGGGATTATGACAGAATGAGCATTTTCATCGGGGCGTCGAAGGAGCATGGCATGGGTCGTATCTGAATGTTTGTTTTCTTGTCTGTGTGCGACTTGGTTTTCGATGGGAGCATGAGCGTCGGTGCTGCGTGGATACCTTTGTTAACCCGTTGAGAGTCGGGGCTAGTTTGTTAAGAAGGTTCGTCGATGGCGGTGACGACAACGAAGATGACGACGTGTACCTTGGCTGTTTCTGGGGTCTGGCGTTTTGCAGTTATCAAAAGTACAGCTGTTGCTTCCATCTGAACTTGGTGAGGTGGAGCAAAGTGGTTGCGGCTCTTAGCTTTTTCTTCTTGTCAGACGTGGCGTTTTTATATGCCCACCCCTTTTTGCAGAATGGCGATCTCTGTCAAGGTGGGTGGCCGTTGAAGAGACACCGGGGTTGCCCTAGCGAAGATCAACTCAGGTGCGGCAACCCGCAGGAGCCTTCGCAGCAAAAGAAAGGAAAATCGAGTCGAAACCCAGTGGCAGGCTCTGCTTACGTATTACCATGCCCAAGTAAAAAGACTGTCGGCCGGGGACTGAGAGGTTTCGTGCACAGTCTCCAACCCCAACACGCAAAGGCTTCAACAAAGCCCTGAACAGTTAGATGCAAGCAGCTTTCTGCGCCCACTGCACCACCAGCATCCCGCGAGGTCCTGTCAGAGCAAGCAATAACCTGAAACATAACTGGGCTTGGGTATTCTATGCTATTACGTTGCGGGGGTTTATGATCTGGGAAAAACCACAATCAATCCCGGAAAGATTGTTTGCGCGGTACTTTACTCCGTCGAAGGGAACTTCCCGTTGGCCTCCTTGGTCTCAGCCCAAGGACCACCTGCAATTTTTGAAACATTCAACACCTTGAGCTCCAAAGTCTAGGGCTTGAGTCTCTTATATTTAACGCCTTGCAAATGGATTTGTAGCTGTTTACAGACAGAAACAGTCCACTCCTGCTAGACAGCCCTCAGGTTCTATCCTAACAGCTTTTCAGGGACTAGGTCGAACGATGGCAGCTCTGCGGTGCAGACTCATGATTGTGGGGGAGCGGGCCTTTCCTCGCCTTCTTACATGGTAGTATAAGTGAAAAAGAAGCGGGAAATTTGGGGAAAGAATAATAATTCATTGTGTACTTGAACGACTTATCAAATTGGCAATGACATATTGGCAAACTGATCACCAATGTTATTCAGAGTTCAAAAAATCTGAGAAAGCCCGCATTTGGCACATCTCTCAGTGAAACACATGGCAGGGTCCGGCACTCTGCTTCGTGGATTATGCAGCCGGCTCGCGGCGGGCGAATCAGCGCTCAAGGACGGAGCCACGGATGGCCAGGCCCCTGACGCATGCCTTGCGCGACAGGGATCCGGCAAAGTCGCGTCAACCAAATTTGGTGGGAAACAGCTCGCTGGAGCACTCATCAGAACCGATACCATTTTGCATGGCATTTGGCCCCTTCTTTTCACCCTTTCCTTGATAATTTATCATATTGAGACGGGCTGATATTTTCGCAAGATACCCATACTGACGCTCTTTTTCGTTTGCTGCCAGACTGCGGTCTCCACCTGACGAAAGCACCCAGACATTTTTTTCACGGCGACGCAGTCCCGTCCACACTCCCTTTGCCACCCCTTCGACGAGAAACAGACGAAGAAATGACACCAGCCGGCCCATGATAGCGACGTCCCGTTTCTTGATTTCCGACTTTCGCCATGGAAGCGGTGGCGCCTCCCCAGGTGCCGAGTCCCGGCGCAAATGGCGTCTCGCCCACTCCGTTTGGCGTCGACCCGACCCGAGTCGTTGACCATCTCACAGCGCTCCTCGAGGCGGCCCTCGGCGCTACAAGGGCAGAACTCGAGGCCCCTAATAGTCTGCTTCACAAGTCTCGTTATGCAGACACGGTGCATCGATGCACGCGTTTCGCTTCCGACGCCCTCGTCGCTCTCTACATACAGAAGGACCTAGCCCCCACGGCTTCGCTCGAGAACGGGACTACAGATCAAGGTATGTCTCTCTTCCAGTATTGCGACGGCCTCGATTCGACTCTTAACTCTTCCATAGATGGCCCTGCGCACGTATACACAATATCCGTTGATCTCGCCCCGACGCCGATGACGGTGGCTTTTCTAGTTCTCCTCAAACGACCTCAACCTCTCGATGCCAACATCCCAATAGCGTTGCAGATTCAGGTGCTCAACCTCCCGGGCCCTGCATACCTGGCATCCAGTGGCGGCGAACAGGGGCCCAGCGGTTCGCCCTACGAGATCCTCCAACTATACCTCCATAATGGTCTAGCACCGTACTTTGACGCCAGCACCAAGAGCCAGCAGATGCTTGGTGGCGGCAGAGGCCGACCGGACGTTGATGCCAAGACCGGAATTCCTGTCACCAAGAAGCGTTGGACAGAATTGGAGCTCAGCTTAGCCCACCTTCAACAAAATGTTGAGATCCCCGAGGTTTCTTTGCCCTTCCATCCGCTGGTGCAGACGGCAATGGACGAGGCGGCAAATAATCACACAAAACCGACGCTCGATCTAATACCCGCCACGGTGCTGCAGGACAGCCAATTTCTGAACAACCTGCAGGCCACTGTCAACAACTGGATCAAGTCGATCCAGGTCATCACTAAGATGACGCGGGATCCCACGACTGGGACAGCCAACCAAGAGATCAATTTCTGGCTGTCGATGGAGTCGGCTTTGGAGGGTATCGAAGCCCAGCTTAGGAGTGAGGGCGTGACACTCACACTGGAGATTTTGAAGCATGCCAAGCGCTTCCAGGCTACTGTCAGCTTCACGGCCGATACGGGGTTGAAAGAGGCCATGGAGAAGGTCCAGAAGTACAACCAACTTATGAGGGATTTCCCACTGGATGAGCTGCTCTCCGCCACCACGCTTCCCAAGGTCCAGGACTCGATCGGGCAAATCTTTGGTCACCTAAACAAGAAATTGAGGATATGCCCATACCCCATCCGCCGGGCCCTACCGCTCGTCGAAGCCATCTCGGGAGATCTGGACGAAGTCCTCCACCGGTTGCTCCCTGGAACTGAGCTTGTCAAGCTTGACTATGCAGAGTTCACCAACGTCATGAAGCAAGTGGACTCGATCTTTAGGACCTGGGATGAGAACATCAAGGAATTTACAAACGTTGCCCGGGAGGTCACACGCCGCCGGAATGAAAAGTTCATCCCCATCAAGATTGCCCCACGTCATGCAGAACTCCAAGCCCGTCTGAAATATGTCAACAACTTTCGTGATAACCACGAGCAGCTGCAGCGGACCATCGTCAATGTCTTGGGGCCAAAGGCCACGGTCAACGGCATTGCCGAGGGCACTGGTGTCAATGGCACTGCTGTTGTTGAGGAAATCGGGGATGTGGATGCTGTGGAGGAGGTCAGACAAGCCTGGGAGGCGTTGAAAGATGTCGATCTCCTTGACGTGTCTCCCGAGGGGACGCAAAAGTGGGCGCGGGCCGAGAACACATATAACGAGCGGACATCGCGAGTGGAAAACTCAATCATTGCGCGGCTCCGTGACAGACTGGCGACTGCGAAGAATGCGAACGAAATGTTCCGCGTCTTCTCCAAGTTCAATGCCCTCTTTGTGCGGCCCAAGATCCGTGGCGCCATCGCTGAATATCAAACCCAACTCATTGAAAATGTCAAGCAGGCCATTTCGGCTTTACACGAACGCTTCAAGCAACAATACGGCAACTCAGAAGCTCATGCAATGGCGCAACTCCATGACTTACCCCCTGTAGCAGGCGCCATCATCTGGGCGAAACAGATCGAACGACAGCTTGACGGATACATGAAGAAGGTCGAGGATGTCCTTGGTGCTGACTGGGCCATGCACGCTGAAGGTCAGAGGCTGCAGCACGAAAGTGATTTGTTCAGGAAGAAGCTGGATACACGGCCTATCTTCGAGGCTTGGCTCCACGATGTTCAGCGACGCGGTGTCTCGATCTCAGGCCTCCTCTTCAGCATCAATAAGATCCGGTCCGCGGGAAATGCGCTGGAACTCGCCGTCAACTTTGATGCCCAGGTCATCGCCCTCTTCAAGGAGACGCGGAATCTGCTGTGGCTCAACTTTCCGGTACCGCACTCAGTGAACAACGTGGCTAAAGAGGCCAAGCGGGTGTATCCCTACGCCGTTAGTTTGATGGAGAGTGTCCGGACGTTTGCCCAAACGAACAGACAGATCACTGAGATGTCGGATGTTTCGGTACTTCTGAGCGGCCACCGAAACGAGGTTTACACACTGATTGCCAAAGGTGTTCCTTTGCAATGGGAGTCCTTCGTCAATACGTATGAGGTGCATTTCAAGTTTGCCGGCGGCGATGTGGATTATGCAGGCAAGAACGGTCACAGCAAGCACGTTATGTTCATCCGCGAAATCGCGTCGGCCGTTTCGCTGCTCCAGTCAAAAACCATCACGTTGACCAATATACACTCAACCGTTCAGAAGGCTCTCACCGAGCTCGAGAGATGCCCGTATGATCTTTCTGCATTCGAGTCTCGGCTGGAAACGATTCAGAGCGCTGTCGACCAGCTCAATTTGGAGCAGTACGTCAACCTAGGGTTTTGGGTCGAGCGTATGAACCGGCAGATTATGTCGATTCTGCTCAATCGCCTCCACCGTGCCATTCAAGCGTGGATTGAGGCGTTTGAGGACGAACACTCGGATCGGACAAGCGACCGCAGACGGGCCCTTGAGCCTCTAGATGCCGCTAAGACAGATGTTCCAGTTATCAAGAAGTTGGTGCATGAGATCACGATGCGCAACCAGGTCATCTATCTCGACCCACCGCTGGAATTCGCCCGAGCAAGTTGGTTCTCGCAACTTCACGACTGGATCGGTGTTGTATGCAACCTGAAGAAAATCAAGGCAACGCGCTACCAGATGAGCCTCAGCACGGCGGTGTACGATGAGGCGCGTTTCAACGACTTGCCAAGTGAATGCACACAGGCTCTCCTACGTGTCCAGACGTCGGTTGAGAAGAAGATCCGCGAGATTGGGAGCTACGTCGATAAGTGGTTGCAGTTTCAGTCGCTTTGGGATCTCCAGTCAGAGCAGGTTTACGACATGCTGGGCGACCAGCTCTCACGATGGCTCCAGCTTCTTCAAGAGATCAGGAAGGCCCGGCAGACGTTTGACACAACCGAAGTGAGCCGATCGTTTGGTCACATCACGATCCACTACGACCAGGTCCAGACGAAGGTCAACTCCAAATACGACCAGTGGCAACACGATATCCTGATCAAGTTTGCCAGCCGTCTCAGCATGCGCATGCGCGAGGTACACGCTGAGATTGAGAAGGCCCGCCGAGACCTTGAGGGTCATTCCATGTCTGACAATTCGACCGCCCAAGCCGTGCAGTTCATCACCATTGTCCAGACATGCAAGCGGCAGGTAAAGCTTTGGGCTCCCGAGGTCGAGACGTTCCGCCAAGGAGAATCCACCCTGGTTCGCCAGCGCTATCAAATTCCTAATGACTGGCTTCATGCCGAGCAGATTGACGGTTCTTGGGATGCCCTGAATGAGGCGCTCAGCCGCAAGGCCAAGATTGTGCAAGACCAAACTGACGCTCTGAGGGCAAAGATTGATGCCGAGGAGCAGGTGGTCAATGCCAAGATTGTTGAGATCGCTAGCCAGTGGAATGAAGAGAAGCCAGTGTCAGGTACTATCGCTCCCGACGTCGCTTCGGCCACGCTGAGCACGTTCGAAACCAAGATTACCAAGCTCCAGGAGGAGTCGGCAATGGTGGCCAAGGCGAAGGAGGCCCTCGATCTTCCCGCGACTCAGGATACATCTCTCGCTGTCATCCTTGAAGAAGTTCAGGATTTCAAGTCCGTCTGGGCGTCTTTGTCCACGATCTGGAAGAACCTCAACGAGTTGCGCGAGATTCCGTGGAACAGCGTTCAACCCAGAAAGATCAGGGCGTCGATCGACAGCCTCATCAAGATGACCAAGGAGATGCCAAGCAGGATGCGACAGTATGCTGCTTTTGAACATATCCAGAATATCCTCCGTCAGCACATGAAAGTCAACCCCATGCTTGGCGAGCTCAAATCGGAGGCTGTCCGCGACCGCCACTGGACCAAGATTTACAAACAGATCAAGCCTGGCAAACGTTACTCGCCGGTTTCCATGACACTTGGCGACGTCTGGGATCTCAACCTCGTCGCCACCGAGGTCATTGTCAAGGATATTATCATCCAGGCTCAAGGAGAAATGGCGCTCGAGGAGTTCCTGAAGCAGGTGCGCGAGACCTGGACGGGCTACGGCCTTGAGCTTGTCAACTACCAGAACAAATGCCGTCTCATCCGCGGCTGGGATGATCTCTTTGCCAAGTGCAGCGAGAATCTGAACTCGCTGCAGGCTATGAGACATTCACCCTACTACAAGGAGTTCGAGGAAGAGGCCGCTGCGTGGGAGGACAAGTTGAACCGCGTCCACGTCCTTTTTGACGTGTGGATTGACGTTCAGCGACAGTGGGTCTACCTCGAGGGTGTCTTCACGGGCAATGCCGACATCAAGCACTTGCTCCCCATCGAGTCCTCGCGATTCCAGAATATCAACAGCGAATTCTCGGCCGTAATGAAAAAGGTTTACAAGCAGCCCAATGTACTCGACGTGCTCAACATCCCCAACGTGCAGAAGTCACTGGAGCGGCTTGCCGAGCTGCTCAACAAGATTCAGAAGGCTCTTGGAGAGTATCTGGAGAAGGAGCGCGTCTCGTTCCCTCGCTTCTACTTTGTCGGCGATGAAGACCTGCTGGAGATGATTGGCAACAGCAACGACACGATGCGCATCGCCAAGCACTTCAAGAAGATGTTTGCTGGTCTGAACGGGCTGATCATGGACGAGGAGTCCATCGTTTCGGGCTTTACTTCCAAGGAAGGGGAACAGGTCCGCCTGAAGAAAGAGATCAACTTGGTCAAGACGCCGAGGATCAACGACTGGCTTGCGCTCCTGGAAAATGGAATGAAGGTCACTCTTGCCGAACTCCTGGCCGAGGCCGTTGAAGAATTCACCCCCATCTTCTCCCAGGACAGCATTGATAAAGAAGCTCTCAACAAGTTCATGGAATCCTACCCCAGTCAGATTGTCGTTTTGGCTACGCAGGTCGTGTGGACCACGGCGGTCGAGCAGGCACTGACCGAAGGGGGCAAGAACTTGCAGAGTCTCTTCCATCGCGAAGTGCAAGTTCTTCGTTTGCTCGCCGACACCGTCCTTGGCGACCTCGAGGTTCTCATGCGCAAGAAGTGCGAACAGCTGATTACCGAGTGTGTTCACCAACGTGATGTGATTGAGAAGCTCATCAGGCTCAACGCCACGTCGAACACGCACTACATGTGGCTCCTCCAGATGAGATATGTTTACATCCCCGAGGGACCTTTCTTGCAACGTCTGCACATCAAAATGGCCAACGCGAAGCTTAACTACGGTTTCGAATATCTCGGCGTTCCTGACAGGCTTGTCCGAACCCCGCTCACAGACCGTTGTTTCCTCACCCTCACCCAGGCTCTCTGCCAACGTCTCGGCGGCTCGCCCTATGGTCCCGCCGGGACAGGCAAGACAGAGTCGGTCAAAGCCCTCGGCATCCAGCTTGGACGCTTTACTCTCGTCTTCTGCTGTGACGACACATTCGATTTCCAAGCCATGGGTCGTATCTTCCTTGGTATCTGTCAGGTTGGCGCGTGGGGCTGTTTCGACGAGTTCAATCGTCTTGAGGAGAGAATTCTTTCGGCCGTTTCGCAACAGATCCAGAACATCCAACTCGGACTCAAGCAGGGCGTGGAAGACGAAAAGTCTCAGATTGAGCTTGTGGGTCGCCAACTACGTGTCAACGCTAATACGGGTATCTTCATCACCATGAATCCTGGATACGCCGGCCGCTCCAACCTGCCCGACAACCTGAAGAAGCTATTCCGTAGTGTTGCCATGTCTAAACCCGACAAGGAGCTCATTGCCGAAGTCATGCTTTACTCGCAGGGCTTCAACCAAGCCAAGCAGCTTTCCAAACACACTGTGCCTTTCTTCGACCAGTGTTCGGTCAAGCTGTCGAAACAGGCCCATTACGACTTTGGTCTTCGTGCCCTGAAGAGCGTGCTCGTCAGCTCCGGAGGTCTGAAGCGCGCTCGCCTGACGCACAGTGGTGGTGAGATGGGAACTGAGGAGGTCGTCGAGCCCGAAATCATTGTCCAGAGCATTCGGGAGACGATTGCTCCCAAGCTCATCAAGTCAGACGTTGACATTATGATGGAAATTGAGGAAGTTTGCTTCCCTGGCGTCAGATACGTACCGGCCAACCTTGTGCAACTCGAGGAAGCCATCCGACGCCTGGCCGATGAGAGACAGCTCGTGGTCAACGATATCTGGATGACCAAGATTCTGCAGCTCTACCAGATCCAAAAGATTCACCATGGTGTGATGATGGTTGGCAACTCGGGCTCTGGCAAGTCTGCTGCCTGGAGGCTGCTGTTAGATGCTCTTCAGCAGGTTGAAAATGTCGAGGGTGTGTCGCATGTCATTGACAGCAAGGTCATGTCCAAGGAGGCTCTCTACGGTAACCTCGACTCTACGACGCGGGAATGGACTGATGGTCTCTTCACGAGCATCCTGCGCAAGATCGTGGACAATCTCCGTGGTGAAGATACCAAGCGCCACTGGATTGTGTTTGACGGTGATGTCGACCCCGAGTGGGTTGAAAACCTCAACAGTGTTCTCGATGATAACAAGCTGCTGACGCTGCCAAACGGCGAGCGTCTTAATCTTCCCCCCAACGTTCGCATTATGTTTGAAGTCGAGACGCTCAAATACGCCACCCTTGCCACCGTCAGTCGTTGCGGCATGGTCTGGTTCAGCGAGGACACAGTCACACCCAACATGATGGTTGACAACTATCTCCAGACCCTGCGCACTGTTGCGTTTGAAGATCTGGACGAGGACTCTGTCGCGACTGGCCAGAGTTCGGCTAAGGCGCTCGCATCGCAAAGCCAAGCGGCCGATCTTCTCCAGACCCATCTCACAGCTGACAACTTCATCATCGAAGCGCTCAACGAGGCTTCAACATATAACCACATCATGGAATTTACCGTTGCTCGCGTGCTCAACACTCTGTTCTCGCTGTTGAACAAGGCGGTCCGTGACGTGATCGAATACAATGTGCAGCACACGGACTTTCCACTGGAACCCGAGCAAGTAGAGGCATATGTTTCTAAGAAGCTGCTTCTCGCCCTGGTTTGGGCATTAACTGGCGACTGCCCCCTGATGGATCGCAAAGCTTTTGGTGACAAGGTTGCCGGGCTGGCCGGTTTCGGATCTCCGCCACTCGACGGCACAAGCTCGCTGATTGACTTCGACGTCTCTTTGCCCAGAGCAGAGTGGACGCCCTGGCAGAACCAGGTTCCGACCATCGAGGTAAATACCCACTCAGTTACCCAGACCGATGTGGTTATTCCCACGCTCGACACGGTCCGCCACGAAGATGTATTGTACTCCTGGCTTGCCGAACACAAGCCGCTGCTCCTCTGTGGTCCTCCTGGTTCAGGAAAGACCATGACCTTGTTCAGCGCACTCCGCAAACTGCCCAACATGGAGGTGGTAGGCCTTAATTTCTCCAGCGCGACAACGCCGGACCTCCTCATCAAGACTTTTGAGCAGTACTGCGAGTACAAGAAGACACTCAATGGTGTCATGTTGTCGCCCACGCAGATTGGACGGTGGTTGGTCATTTTCTGCGATGAAATCAACCTGCCGGCGCCAGATAAATATGGCACACAGCGCGCGATCTCGTTCCTCCGGCAGCTTGTTGAGCACAACGGCTTCTGGCGGACTTCGGACAAGTCTTGGGTCACGCTCGACAGGATCCAGTTTGTCGGGGCTTGCAATCCCCCGACCGACGCTGGCCGTACCCCCATGGGTGCCCGCTTCCTCAGACATGCGCCTCTCATCATGGTCGACTATCCTGGCGAACAGTCGCTCATGCAAATCTACGGCACCTTCAACTCAGCCGTGCTCAAGATCATCCCCTCGCTGCGCGGCTATGCCGAGCCTCTCACCCAGGCCATGGTTCGCTTCTACCTAGAGTCACAACAGCGCTTTACGCCCAAGATTCAGCCTCACTACGTCTACAGTCCTCGTGAACTGACACGGTGGGTACGCGGTGTCTATGAAGCCATCCGCCCCCTTGAGACGCTTTCTGTTGAGGGCTTGATCCGCATCTGGGCCCATGAAGCCCTCCGTCTCTTCCAGGACCGTCTTGTTCTCGAGGAAGAACGCAAGTGGACCGATGATGCGGTGCGCCGCATCGCCATGGAGTACTTCCCCACTATTGACGAGCACAAGGCGCTCGGGGGTCCCATCCTGTTCTCCAATTGGTTATCCAAACACTATGTGCCTGTCGACCGCGAGCAGCTCCGTGACTTTGTCAAGGCTCGACTCAAGACTTTCTGCGAAGAGGAAGTCGACGTGCCGCTCATTCTCTTCAACGATGTCTTAGAGCATGTTCTCCGCATTGACCGTGTCTTCCGGCAGCCCCAGGGCCATTTGATCCTGATTGGTGTCAGCGGCAGTGGCAAGACAACGCTTTCTCGGTTCGTGGCTTGGATGAACGGTCTCAAGGTGTTCCAGATCAAGGTGCATGGCAAGTATTCGGCCGAAGACTTTGACGAAGATCTCCGGGAAGTCCTTCGCCGTTGCGGCTGTAAAGGAGAGAAGATTTGTTTCATCATGGACGAGTCCAATGTTCTAGACTCTGGTTTCCTAGAACGAATGAACACACTACTTGCCAACGCTGAAGTGCCTGGTCTCTTTGAAGGCGACGACCTCGCGGCGCTCATGACGGCGTGCAAAGAAGGGGCTCAGCGGCAAGGTCTGCTCCTGGATTCCCAGGAAGAGCTCTACAAATGGTTTACCGGTCAGATTGTCAAGAATCTGCATGTTGTCTTCACCATGAATCCTCCCGAGGACGGCTTATCGTCCAAGGCTGCAACGTCGCCCGCTCTCTTCAACCGTTGCGTGCTCAACTGGTTTGGCGACTGGTCCGACCAAGCTTTGTTCCAAGTCGCTCACGAGCTTACTCACTCGGTGGATCTGGACCGACCCAACTACGCTGCTCCCGACACGATCCCGGTCGCCTATCGGGGTCTCAGCCTCCCACCCTCGCACCGCGAGGCAGTGGTCAACTCGATGGTCCATATTCATTACTCGCTGCAGCGATTCAACGAGAAGCTCCAAAAACAGCAAGGCAAGGTCACATTCCTCACGCCCCGCCACTTCCTCGACTTCGTTGCGCAGTATGTCAAGCTTTACAACGAGAAACGGGAAGATCTTGAGGAGCAGCAGCGCCATCTCAATGTTGGTCTCGAGAAGCTGCGGGACACGGTGGACAAGGTGCGCGATCTTCGCGTCAGCCTTGCTGAGAAGAAGGCCCAGCTCGAGCAGAAGGATGCCGAGGCCAACGAGAAGCTGCAGCGCATGGTCGCCGACCAGCGCGAGGCAGAACAGAGAAAGAACACGTCGCTCGAGATCCAGGCCGCTCTGGGAGAGCAAGAAGCTGAAGTTGCGTCGCGCAAGAAGATTGTGCTCGAGGACCTCGCAAGGGCCGAGCCAGCGGTCGAGGAGGCAAAGGCCTCGGTCAGCAACATCAAGCGCCAGCACCTCACGGAAGTGCGCTCCATGGCTAACCCCCCGCAGGGTGTCAGACTCGCCCTGGACTCTGTTTGCACACTGATTGGCCACAAGGTCAACAATGACTGGAAGCAGATCCAGGCTGTCGTACGGAAAGACGATTTTATCCTTAGTATTCTTAATTTCGACAACGAGCGACAGATGACCAAGGCCCTGCGGGTGAAGATGCGCAACGAATTTTTGGCCAATCCCGAGTTTACTTTTGAGAAAGTGAACCGTGCCAGCAAAGCTTGCGGTCCCCTTGTGCAATGGGTTGAAGCGCAGGTCAACTACGCCGAGATCCTGGACCGCGTCGGGCCCCTGAGAGAGGAGGTGTCCTCTCTCGAGGAAAGGGCGCTGCAGACCAAGGCCGAGGCCAAGGCAGTTGAGATGACGATTGAGAATCTCGAGAAGAGCATTGCGACTTACAAGACCGAGTACGCTTCACTCATCAGCGAGACACAGGCCATCAAGGCCGAGATGTCACGCGTCCAGTTTAAGGTCGACCGCAGCGTTAAGCTCCTCGATAGTCTCTCGTCCGAGAGGACTCGTTGGGAAGAGGGTAGCAAGTCGTTCGAGACACAGATCAGCACCCTAGTTGGTGATGTTTTGGTCGCGGCTGCATTCCTGGCCTATAGCGGCCTGTACGACCAGACCTTCCGCAAGTCAATGATGGAGGACTGGCTTCACCAACTACACCTGTCTGGCATCCAATTCAAGCAGCACAACCCCGTCACCGAGTACCTTTCCACTGCCGACGAGCGTCTCGGCTGGCAGGAACACACACTTCCAGTCGACGACCTCTGCACCGAGAACGCTATCATTCTCAAGCGCTTCAACAGGTACCCGCTCATCATCGACCCCTCTGGGCGTGTCACAGAATTCCTCCAGAGAGAATGCAAAGACCGACGACTCACTGTCACGAGCTTTTTGGATGACTCGTTCACCAAGCAGCTCGAGAGCTCTCTGCGTTTTGGAAACCCGATCCTCATCCAAGATGCAGAACATCTCGACCCCGTGCTCAACCATGTACTCAACAAGGAGTATCAAAAGACGGGTGGTCGTGTCTTGATTCAGCTCGGCAGACAGCAGATTGACTTCTCGCCCTCGTTCAAGTTGTACTTGTCAACGCGTGATCCTTCGGCAACATTCGCGCCCGATATCTGCAGCCGCACCACTTTTGTCAACTTTACTGTGACGCAAAGCAGCTTGCAAACGCAGTCGCTAGCCGAAGTTCTCAAGTCAGAGCGTCCGGATGTGGATGAGAGGCGGTCCAACCTCATCAAGCTGCAGGGAGAGTTCAAGGTCCACTTGCGGCAACTTGAGAAGCGCCTGCTTCAGGCCCTCAATGAGTCTCGTGGCAATATCCTCGATGACGACAATGTGATTGAAACACTGGAGACTCTAAAGACGGAGGCTGCTGAAATCTCAGCCAAGATGAGCAACACCGAAGGTGTCATGGCCGAGGTTGAGGAGATCACTTTGCAGTACAATATTATTGCCCGGTCCTGCAGCGCCATCTTTGCCGTCCTGGAGCAGCTGCACTACCTCAATCATTTTTACCAATTCTCGCTGCAGTATTTCCTCGATATCTTCCATTCAGTACTGCACGGTAATCCCCGCCTAGCATCTGAGACGAACCACAACGTGCGTCGCGACATCATCGTCAAGGATTTGTTCGTGACCACGTGTCAGAGAACTGCGCTAGGTCTCTTGCAACGGGACCGCATCACGCTGGCCATGCTTCTCGCTCAGGCCTCTCCGTACAAGATGGACAAGGGATTGCTTGATATGATCCTGGACGACGGGTTTGAGGGCCGGGATGTCTCATCTGCTCCGGCCGCTAAGGACGAAGTGTTTGCGCGCGCAAGGCGTATGGTCAGCCTCAAAGATAAGCTCGATAATGTTTCGCCTACCGAGTGGGACAAATTCTTCACCGAGGAGCTCGCCGAGAACTATGTTCCCAAGATCTGGGACGACAATGCCGAACCGAATGACAAGGCCCTGATGACCTTGTTGCTCGTCAAGCTATTCCGCCTAGATAGGTTCGTCCCGGCGGCTGAGCGATTTGTTACGCTGGTCTTTGGCTCTGGGCTCTTTGATATTGTCGAAGATCTCAAGCAGACTGTCGAGCAAGTATCAGCTACACGGCCCATTGCGCTCGTCTCTAGCCCTGGCTTTGATGCCTCCTACAAGGTCGACAGTCTCGTCGAACGCATGCGTGTCCGCTGCACAAACATTGCCATGGGTTCCAACGAAGGTCTTGCCAGCGCCGACAAGGCCATCGCCAACGCAGCACAGACTGGCTCGTGGGTCCTCATCAAGAACGTCCATCTCGCGCCCACCTGGCTACAGAGCCTCGAGAAACGTATGGAGTCGCTCAACCCGAATCCCGAATTCCGACTTTTCTTGTCCATGGAATCAAGCCCCAAGATTCCTGTCAACTTGCTCCGCGCTTCTCGGGTTCTGATGTACGAGCAGCCTGCCGGCGTCCGTGCCAACATGAAGGACTCCATGTCGTCGCTGTCGACGCGGTCAGCCAAGAGCCCTGTTGAACGTACTCGTCTGTACTTGTTGCTCTCTTTCTTGCACGCAGTCGTGCAGGAGCGACTCCGATATGCACCAAATCTTGGATGGAAGGGCTTCTGGGAGTTCAATGATGCTGATGTGAGTTCGGTTTTCTGTTTTTTTCCGGAATTGCCTGATGCTAATGATTATACAGTACGAGTGTTCAGCATTTGTCATTGACACGTGGATCGAGAACGCTGCCCAAAACCGCACCAACATCGCGCCAGCCAATATCCCATGGGACATGATTCGGTATCTGATTACTGAGACGTATGGCGGTAAAATCGATGACGAAGGTGACTTTGGTATGCTATCGCAGCTGGTACGCACCTTCCTCACCCCTGCGGCATTCGATATTGGCCATAAACTTGTCGAGGATGGTAGCGGTGAGGGAGATCTTGCAGTGCCCAGCGGGACTTCTCTGCTGGAGTTTATGGGCTGGATTCAGAAGTTGCCTGAACGCGAGCCCCCGACCTACCTGGGGCTGCCGGCAAATGCCGAGAAGCTGCTGTTGGTTGGGTTGGGCAAAAGCTTGATTGGAAATGTGAAGAAGGTGACGGATCTGTTGGATGAGGGCGAGGCTCTCATGACCGAGGAGTAGATTTTTCGCTGGTTGTTTATATAGCAAACTGGAACGGATGGGCGTGTGATAACCTGGGTGGACGGCGTATGGATCACGGAAGAAGTGGGCATAAACTTGTAAAGACGGTTTTGTTTCTTCACTGATACCCTCTTCCTGGCAGACTGTATTCCTTCATTCTCTTTTGTAGCCCGTTGCCCGTACATGTTGTAATGAACTTTATATGGCAAGCATGTTTTTTCATTGCTCTCAGAATGGATGTGGACGCTTAGTTGTCCACAATCCTGTGACTCAGTTAAGGGTCTGGTACGATTTGTTTTTAGGCTGTCTTTCCAATTTTGTAGACCATTTTTTTGAATTGGCGTAGTGTGGTGTTGGAATTAGCCTCAACACCTCACCATCTGTCTGGACAAACCTATTCTAGTCTAATCTAGCCCACCCCTGATACCACTCAGTCTTGTTCAGACCATCTAATCCAATCGCAAGCTCTCCCGGAATTCTTCCAAGGAAACGCTCTTCTCTACTAGCTCCGACTTGGTCTTCCCATCTCCTGGGTGCGTCGGCCTCTCCAACGTCCACACCTCCTTGACTCCCAAGCCCTCGAGATAGTTCAGTCCCCTCACATAATTTGTTGCCACCTGGGCAATCCCATGACTGTCGTCAGAGAAGGTAAATTTCCCTCCCATTTTTACCCATTCCTGTTTTGTTTTTTTATGTTGTCAGCATATCCTTCATCCGAAATGCGATGGACACAATCTATCTAACCTCTGCAATCCCCCTCGCGGGATACGGCTCCCCCAGTTCCTTTCGCAATGCGCTCGTATTACACTCCAACCAACCACCGTACTCCTTGACGATCTCCAGGTTCCTCACCACTTTTTCCCACACCTCCTCCCATTCCCGCACATTTCGCTCGGGATTCTCACTGAGTAGCCGTATCAAATCAAAATGTCCTACCACTCGCGGTTTTAGCGATCTCAGCATGCCGACCTGCTCATCATAATACCGTCCCCATAACTCGCGCTCCGTGCCCCCTGCGGCATCCCGCGCGGAAGCATACATGTCCCGATCGAAATCAATGGGGATACCACAGGTGTGGTGCAGCGAGCCGATGAAGAAATCCACCCGTGCATCTGCAGCCAGGGAGGTGACCAGCTCTGCGAAACCATCGCGGATCCACTCCCCCTCGAAGCCGATGAGGATGTGGATTTTCGAGGCGTAAACGGACCGAAGACGGAGCGCTTCGGCGAGGAAGGAAAGATGGCGGGGCATTAGAGCAGCGAGGGAGGTTTGCGGATCCGGGGTCAGTTCTTCCGGATACAGGTCCGAGAGGGAAGTGCGTGGCATATGTTCGGTCAGTGCCATGGTTTTATAGCCGAGGACAATGGCGTGTTGGATTATGGCTTCTAAAGAGTCTTTGGCGTGCCCGGGGCAGAATTCGCCCGAGTGGGAGTGCATTGTGAAAGCCATGTTGTGTGTGACGGGGAGGCGGAGGGGGAGGCGGAGGAGGAGGAGGAGGAGGAGGAGGAGGAGTAAAGCAAGAAGGACAAGGATCTGGTGTGTAGGTAAGTAGGTAGGTATACCCTGGTGCTTTACCTTTATTACCTTTCTCAGAGATCAAATACGCTCATTCCACCTTGCCTTTTTTTTTTTTTTGTGTGTGTGTGTGTTTGTTTGTTTGTGTGTGGATGTTAGTGATCTCAAGACAACGGGGGGGGGGAATGAGTCGAGGCACAACAACAAACTTGCCCCAATCTTTGGTGCTCCAACCTGCCTACCTCTGATAACAAAAGTTCAGGAAAACCCACCGCAGCAATGCACCACCGCCGCAAAACATCAGTACTACCTACCTAGGTAGGTAGATAGGTACCCTATGTGCATCCCCGCCCAGACTAGACACACACATTTCATCCCATCCGTCTTTACTGTTCCATCCACCAGTTTGATCAGTACGAGTAACCCGGGTAGGTAGCTGTGTACCTACTGTCCCTAGGTAGTTACCCCGCCCGTTCACTGCCGCTGCGAGCGGGGTTGCCAACCGCTGAAATCACGATAAGCTTGCTTCACCTCACGGACTGTTAGGTACCTTACCTTACGTTACCTCCCCCCATACCATCAATGTCATGATGACCATCGCATCTCGAACGTTTGCTTCCTAGGTAGTCATTGATCCCCATGTGCCCGGCAAGCAATTGATACCAGATCCGGGGGACAACAGCACGCAACAAAGAATGGCCGAGATGATGATGATGATGGATGAGGCAACATGAAGATCATGTCATCTCCGATCTCATTTATCCTGAGTGTGCACAAGTGTGTACAAGTTTGACTTGTGCGCAGTCTTGTATGACTTAAATCTCTTCCAGTCATTTCTCTCCTTCAATCACAACTTCATCTAGTCTAGCGGGTGTACGATCATACAAAGACTTGATGCCCATTGTGTGTGTGTGTGTGTCCACTGTGCCCGAGGATCAGATATTTTCGTGATACGTTCTCGACATATACATAGTTCAATAAGGTTCAGAGTATACACTTAGGGGAGGAAACAGAGCAAAATCTTGGAGCAAAAATAAAGCAGTCCAAGGCTTTTTAGAATATAAATTAACAGAGGTTGAGAGAACGACAGCTGACCTGGGAAGGAGGGAGGGGGGGGAGCAAGAGACCAGGGAACATAGCAATACACACAATGTGTTGATGGGACACACCGAGGGGCAAGGGGTACACTACAGGGATGGGGAAGGGGGCAGCCAAAAAAAAAATTTGCGAAAAGCTAACGATCGAGATGGGACTCGAACCCACAACCTCAGTCTGTCTTCCGGGATAGGAGGACCACACGCTACCATTGCGCCACTCGACCGGTTAGTTGAATATCTATGCAATTAAGCTAGCTTATAGAGGGAAAACCAAAGACAACGGGAAACAACTACGAACGTCCTCAGTTAATTCCCCCAGTTCATGTTCTTCGTAGCCCTTTTTTTTCCGATGCACTTTTCTAAATCGCCGCAACTTTTCATTCTAGAAAGCCCGTCGCTGGAGACCTGTGGGATCCTTCGTCTTATGGTTCTGTTCTTTCTTCCTCTCTTTTTATGACTTCGGCCTCAACAAGAAGCCTCCACCCAGCGCTCTTGCTAGGTATTGGTAACTCAACCCGTGTAGTTATCTCACCTACAAAGCCCACCATCTAAAAATTCGACCAGACCTTGGGCACCCAAGCAAACCAAAAGGCAAACCCTGACCAACTTACTCACATCTCTTATAAACTGCTGGGTCAAAGCTTTGCTGGCTCAAATCCTAAGCAAACCGCTACCGCATACTTCCCATCATGGCTAATACTAACCAACGCCGTTTGGTCCGCAATTCCGCCTTCTCCCTTGATCACTGCAATGGGTGGGCCACTCTCGCTCTCATTGTCTCTCTCAACCTTACCGGCTTCAGCTACCATGTCACTCCTCGTTCGTATCACCACATCATGAAACGTTAAACGTCGGAACGGATGTGCTTTGATAGCCGCCTCTTTCGCCGCGAATCTATGGTACACACCACCTGTTAGCTAGTCCGCCCGTTTTCGCCCCCCTACCTACACTATCCTTCTAACCTGACCTGGCCTGGCCTGATGACCTGGGCAGGACGAGAGAGGAAAAACCTACCTCCCAGCCATAAAAGTCGCAGCATGTCGCCAGGTGTTTTGGTGACGTAGTCCACCGCTGTTGAACGCACGCGTTCCAGCGCCGTTGTCGAACGAGTTCAAAACCGCAGCAATATTTTTCTTCGGACGAGCCAGTTCCTCTGGGGCGAGGACGCGACGAATGAATCTTGCCCCGCGCGGGCTGGTGAGGATATCGAGGATGCGGGGGATGTGACAGATGTCGGTGCCGATGTTCAACGGGAAGGGAGAGGGGAAGGGGAGGATAGGGCGGGTCATTGATAGGATAGGTTTCTGTTTATTGTTTTGTTGGTAGTTGGTTTGTTGGACATTGGCTCTTCACATGCAGTCACGGACGCGAATTGAACTTTGCCCCAGTGGACAGGGATTGGGCGATAAGCCTCATCCAGTCCTTGAAAGACTATTAGTAGAGCGAACATGTATAAACAGATCCTGGGTTTAAAATCCGCGGCCTTCAATTTTCCCCTCGAGCCCTTGGATTTCCCCATCCAGTTCTTGCCAATTGAGGAATAGTCCTTGTGGGTTCGCCCCTGGGTGCCGTCACAGCTGCCGAACTGTGAAGTACCCCGCTAACATTTGTTCAGGAATTAGACGCTGAAGTCTAGAGCCTCCTACTTTATCGGGCCGCATTGCGCCAAGTCAGCGGGGTTGAGGATGGCGACGTCATCGGAAGTCGACACACTGGTGACTGACGATTGGCAAGAGACATCAGAGACCTAGTGTATGGTAAAAATACCAACACTCATTGGGGCCCATGGGCACAACTTTCGGGGGTTGAATGAGTTTTTGAGACCTCAACTGATCGCTAGCTTCATCTTTACTACGCATACATCCAGTGAGTCTGCACCAGTCATCCGAATAATTAGAAATGTCTCCGCATGCGAATCGACCATATTTCATGCCTTTAGTTAGAGCGCCGTGCTGTTAGAAGACCGTTTGCTCGTCACATTACCATGTTTCAAGTATTTACCACCATCGTTGACAACTTGCTTGCCCACGATTCATTTACGGATCAGCAAGAAGGGGCGCGCGCTCAGTATCAGCCGTTGTCTGGCGTCTGCCCCACGGGACTTCCTTGCCTGTCCATGCAGGAACAGCGACCAAAATCGTAAACACAAATAGAACCGCCATAATAGTGAACGCAAAGATCCATTGGAATGCCACAATCTGTCGGTAAAACTGAGCAACTCCAAGGGAGGCCGACAAGACGCTGAGACAAAAGCCCATGGTGTAATCCTGGAATACATTAGCCTTGGCTTCTCGAAGCAAAAGTGGCTTGCGCAAGCCTACCTTGAAGGCGAAGATATAGAATAGACCGTAGCCAAGAATCGACCAAATGAACACATTGGCAAAAATGCGAGCAACCAGACTGCCCTGGTAAGGGACCATGATAGCCCCGTTCCAGTATATCGCCACAAAGGTCCACGCCAATGGTCCCGAGACGGCAGGGAGATGGATGAATCGGGGGTACGTGTTGTGGCGGAAGTAGAGCGTCGTGAGGTTGATGAAGTTGACGATCAACACAATCTCGGACAGGATAAAGTGCGAGCTGACGAACAGCACCACCCAGGCGAAGTGAAGTAGGTTATTGACAATGAAGTGGCTCCCCACCGAGCATGCCGCATTGACCGTCTCAACTTTGGAGGAGAAGAGGTGACCGATGTATCCGAGTTGCAGGATGAAGATGACGAGCCTGTAGCACGTAAACATCAGCCCTCGCTCGTCCCTTAGTGCAGAGGCGGAAGTTATACTTACCAGTACAGAGACGTGATGATGGAGTTTTGGGTGAAGCCAGAGTAGTGAGTGTAGTTGATAGCCCAAATAGTCGGGTGGAGATGGTCGTGGACGTGACTATTCCAGTGGCCTGAGTAGTATACCGTCGTGACAAGCGATAGAAGCCAGGAAAGCACCGTCAAGACTTTGTACGTGATGACGGCTCCCGCTGAGTGCGAGTCGCGCCTCGCGAAGGGGTTGACTGCAAGAGTTAGTGGCATTGGAAGATGCAGGGTGACGCTGCTCACCATTGCTGAGGCGATCCATGGTGATCCAGCCGTCAATTCGTCGAAGAGTTGTAAAAGAGTTGAGGTTGGTTGCTGCAATTCCGAGTCCCACGGTGGAAGAGTTGCGGAAGCAGAGATGTTTGGTTCTCTAGGAGGGACGGAAGAAAGTGGGCGAATGCCTGTTTTGTAACAAAGCAGGGAATGACGGAGCCAAGCTGGTGCGACAATGCAAAAGGCCAGGAGAGGTGTCTGCGGGGAAGCACGATGCAAGACAAGGTGAAAACTTGCACGACTGCCTCCAAGAAAGGTGACCACCGCACAAGTGTGCAGGAGGACTGTGCTAGTGGAGGGCCGCCCGGGGTTCGGCTGGTCGATCTTTCCTCTTGCAAGCCGTTCCGTTGGTTTCTCCGCATTAACTACTTGTCGGCACAGGACATTCAGGACCGAAATGGGGTCACCGGCAACCTGACAGACACTGCCTCGCCGTCACCATCGGTACGCTGTGGTTCAAATCAAGGCATGGCTAGGCGGTCAGCTAATGGACATGGGCTTTGCACGAGAGCCTTCCAGCTCCTCTCAATCTCATCAGTTCCACTTCAATCCAGGGCATTGTAAAACCTTCGTGACTTTCAACTTTTCCAAACAACAAAACAAGCGGTTCAAAGCTCAAGCATTAGGTGGGGCATGTAGTGTATGCGACGGGGGCGGTTGGGTCTGTGATTGGGCGGTTCAGGATGCTGTCGGTCTAGCTATGACGTATACTGTTTCTGCGTGCGTAACGCTGTGCCCCTCCACACCTGCAGCTCTCTAATTAGTCTTGTTCGGTATTGAAGTCTCCTGATTGATGGATCATGAACATCTAGACCTTCAAAGGCCTTCTAAAATGCACAAAGACCCTGCCATAATGATGCCCAGACAACTGCCAGTTGTCAAGAGCGGGGGCACTGCAAGGCAACTGCGTTGGTCCCTTAACGGCGCGGGTGGGGTCATCTCGATGGTACCTTCTCGTTTTCCCATTTCCTCTTCTGACCCAAGTCGTCGAATTTGACAGATGATGGTCAGCTGAGCAGCAGCATCCAATACCAGCGTCTCAGGCCTCTCCCACGCACTAGATAGTCGATCCCGCACAGTGCGGCACATGACATGATCATTCAACCACAATAGCCATTCTCGATAAGGTAAACGTATATTCAAGCGTTGCTAAACTTGTACAGAGTAGTAGGTCTTTCGCATAATAGAAGGTATCAGCCTTACTCTTTTTCAGTATACATCACAGTCAAAAAAGTCGAGCCGATACCTTCCACCACACGTACCTTCCAAGCCGTTTCGAATCAACACCATTTGGTTACCGTCGTTTGTATAGTTCGCAATGGCCCACGGCAGACTCTTCTGCATTTTTGTCAGCCAGTCGGATTGGATCGCTGCCCCACGCACATCAAGCTTACCGGTTTGGATGCGCAGTCGATGCATATCCAGAACTGCAACCACTTCTTACCGAAAATTCGCTCGCAGGCCCGGACAGCGACGTGATTTGGCTGCCCGAAGTCCGCTTGCTGCACTTGTTTCCTCTCCGCCCCGTTGTTCGTGGACTGGGGTTCCTTCTGTTGACTGCTGGGGCTGGCTTGGCTTTGGCAGGTTCTGCCTCGCTTGCTGGCGCTGTCGCTGCATTTTCCTCCGTTTGGGACGGTATTGACAGTGTTTTCTGCGGGCTCGAGATGTTGACTGTCCCAGGCCGGAGTTTCGCGAGGTCCTCTTCGTTGATCCAGGACCCGATCTGAGAAAGCTCATCAGGTTGAGCCATATCGGTGAGTGGATAGGATTCTTTTCAAAGTTCATTTTGAAGAGCAGACTCAAACAGCAGGTAGCTAAGTTATAATAGCGAGCAAAAAACCTTGGATTTTGTTTACTTTTCGCCCAGTCCTCTCTGACTCCCTTGAGACGAGGCAACCCTCGTCCGGAATATTTCCGTCACGATCTTTTCCAAATTTTAACCCACCTGGGTGCTTTTCCAATTCCCAAGCCCCCGTGGCGGGACACTGAGTTGTCCATGCCAGGTCAGCCGCACCGACGTTGGCGTGTTAATATGGGCCTCTGATTGGTTGTCCCTCGGCCCCCTCCAAGATCAAAAATCCGAACCGACGCCGCGCCCACATTTCCATATACCGGATTAGCTCGGTTGCCTTGCCGGCTCTCTTCGAGGCATATAGGTCGCGAACCACACACCGGGCCTGGGGAATAAATCCGCCTTTAAATTCCATCTGTTGAAACATGTCCTTCATCAACCGTGTTGTATATAGCCAGAGGGGTCTGAGTGCTCCCTCACGATCCCAATGCTGTCCAAGTCCGTCGGTGTCTCTTTCATTTCATCAATATGACAGATAGGGGGCTAAAATGGAGGACTGTTGCAACTCCATCAGGGGGCACGCAGTCCAATCATGCACCACGGATCCCCGAGGCGGAATGGGAGACGCACAAGCCCGCCATCGTCGATATGTACATGACAAACAACTGGCCGTTGACTCAGGTGAAGGAGCAAATGCAGAAAGCACCCCATAACTTCAGTGCAACGTAAGTATTCTCGGGGATTATGGGGTTCCTGTCCAAGGGCTGATTCTCTATTGCAGTACCAGGCAATATGTTCACCAGCTCGGGAAATGGGGCATCGAGAAATACAACACCAAGCCTAAAGGCTCCAAGAAGCAAAAGCCCAAGAAAGGTCAAGCCGGCAGCTCTCAAGAAGAGCCTCCAAAGCCTCAAGTACCGGCAGACGAGAATGTCATAGACCTGATTCCGACGTACACGCATTATGATGCAGGACCGATAAGACCGGCCGAACGCCTTCCAGTCCCGAACCAGCCTTACAGAATGGAACACAGGCCGGTCTTTATGGAGCCCATCCATAAACAACGCCGCCTTGCCAGCATGCTCTATGCCTGTGGGGATCCGAGCTCCTTCGCCATTTCCATGAGATGCTGCAATGAGGAAAACTTGCTTCACGACCTGATCGCCTGCCACCGTGCTGTGCAGACGCCCAACCAGGCCGCACAGGCGCGGCGAGAGTTGGAGCGCCTTCTCAACTACCAACTCCAGAACGAAATACAGAACCAGGACACTTGGCTAACGGTTCTGGTTGATCTCATGTCAGCTCGCACCTTCGATTACGGTTCAGACAGGAGTAACGCCACTGGCCAGCTCGAGCAGAAAGTCATCTTCATCTTCAGTAACCAGGAAAACCCACGCAATGCTCCCATGAGATTGCTCACAACCCGGGGGCACAAGATGGATCTTCCCCTTTTCCTCTATTTCTGGCATGCGCTAAAAATGTGGAATTACCGTTGTGATACGTTACGCGAGTTGGACAAAAAAGTCGATATAGACAACCAACTTAAGAATTTCATCAGCCAGCAGATAGACGGTCGTTTCTCGCCTGGCAGTGGTTCGACCGAGAAGATAACCTGTCTGCTCTCTTGTCTCCGCTTCTGTCTCGAAGCCTTGGAGAGCAATACCAACAACGACAACAACAACAACAACAACAACAACAACAACTTCCCCACCATGATACCGGAACAGCTTCAGGGTATGGGCGAGAAATATCAAGTCTACCAAGTCATTGCCATGCTTTGGAAGCACTGGTTGGTCGCCGAAGCTTCATATTGGAAGATGGGAGCCATGCCCGAGCTCAGTTGGACCAAGAATGCTCCGGATGAACTGGCCATTCCGTCCGAGGAGCTTCTCGTCACTGTGGCATGCATGGTTACTTCGGAGGCGAAATATTGGCTTAGATCTGGTGTTTCCGTCATGGAGGGAGCCCGACGAGCCGCCAGCAAATTGAGCGAGCTACCACAAGTGGCCATCTTCCATCGCTTCCTCCATCAGTACCAACGAAACAATGAGGAGCGCCTCGTTTCCCTGGACAACGGTTTCGCTGGATCAGTCGCCACATCTGACTTCAGTCCTTTTCGCGCGTATATTTTCGACTCTCTGGATCTCTCTTTTGAAGCAAGGGATCCTCATCTCCCCATCTTCCCGCTTGTCTTGACCAGTCCCGAATGAAGACAGGGCGCGCATTATCCACGCCACTCAACGACTACAAGATCACTATGACAGCTAGCTGCCTCTTGCCAGTCGGCCTGAGATATGGCCGGCACAGGCGGCCAGTGGCGTGAATGTGGGCTATCCTCAACCGAACTCAAGCTGGACAAGACAGACATGACCATTGCATGTCTCACATTCCCTCTATATACCTTACCTATGCGACTCTGATGATAAAAGAGAGGATAATCCTGCACATTTCTTCTTCCACGTACCTAGGTACCTCAATACCTCAGTCTCCAGATTGGCACTCTTCAGCCAGCATCTACCGACATATTTTACACATGAGGTTGCTTTCTTTCTTTCTTTCTTTTTCTCCATTATTTGTATCTCTCTTTCGTATTGGGTTGGCTCTAGTCATTTCATTTCCATTCATGTCAATGCAATGTGGTTACCTATCATGATTTCGGCCTCACGATTTTTTTACGAAACCGAAATGTCCCTAAAGGTTTTTTTTTTAGACGCGATACCAGCCGCCGGAGGTCAAGGAAGGAAGAACAACAACAACAAGAAGAAGAAGAAGAAGGGGAAGTAAAAAGAAAGATACCAGTGACCTAAGCATGTATGTTATCCACGCTATTTCGATTGCTTGGCTGGGTCTTGTTGTTGATAATGGGGTATTTCAGAAGGTACCTGGGAATTTCTTGGATGATACATGTCGTTCTCATCAAAGTATCTACCTACATATTTTGCCTCAATGTCATTCATACTTCATGACCCGAAGACTTTATGAACGAATTTGGACTGAGTGAATCACGGCGATAAAACGTCCAAACATAAATCTACGATGTGCGCTCAGTCTCAACCTTGTTACCTAGCTAGCTAGCTAGCTACCGGGAATTAAGATCTAGATGAAGGGGCCCCTAAGAGCAAACAAAACGCTTTACTACCTAAGGTAGCAGTTGAGTACGTGTAGGATCCAGACGAGTCCCCAGAAACGTAAACAGCAAAGGTAAATCAAGCCTGGGGTAGCGAAAGAAGAGAATATATGGGGGAGGAAAAAAAAAGTCATCGCGAAAATATGCACAGAGAAGGAAATAAAAAAAGAAGGGAAAAACTGAAACCTAAAAACTGGGTATGGTATTAGGTAGGTTGATGATGAAACCTTTTTTTTTTTTGGCGACCCTTATATATCTAAGGATCGGTCCTCATCCCTCCCAAAAAAAACAACGCCGTCGCAAATGCTCCACTCGCCTTTCCCTAACGCCTATATCCCTATCATCGTGAGTGGCTTCTGTTTAGCCGGAAGAAGCGGGAACGGCTTCTGAAGATGGCGAAAGAGCAGCCAGGTCGGTGGGCTTCTCCAGGCCGGCAAAGTATACGTCGGCCTTCTCTAGCAGGGGCACCATTTCGGCGCGGAGCATGCGTTCAGCTCGAGGGGTGGCTCCCTGGGAGCTAATATCGGAGCCAACTAACACAGCAAGATAGTCGCGCTGGATGCGAGCATGGAGTTCCTTCATCTGGATTTGCATGGTAGACTGCATTTGGTCGAGCAACTGATCGATCTCTTGGCGCACAGTCTTAGTGGCGCTGTAAAACATGGTGTTGCGCACGTCTGCAACGTGCGAGATCATTGCATTCTTCATACGGGCGTACGAGCCCGGACCACGCTCTTCGGTGCAAACATCGTACGCGTGCAGCATCATCTGCTGGATCTGCGGAGTAAAGTCGCGGTTGGCCTCCCGCTGCACCCTCTGCGCTTCCTCTCTCAAGACCTGTGGGATCTCGGTCACCTGAGCAGCGAGAGCGCGGTGCTGGTTGTCGAGCATGCCAACGCCACCAAAGTTTGGGAGGCGCTCCGAAGTCCGGGTTGTGACGTTCTTGTGAAAACTGGACAGTGCTTGATTAACCCTCTGAACAAAGTCGTCGAGGTTCCTAGGCAGCCGACGCTGAAACGCCTTTTCCCATCCATTGGCCAAGCGGACCGAAATGGGCTCAAACAGCTCGGCGTTGAAGTCCCTAGGACCAGACGCACCGCTGTAAACACCGTTTCGTCGACAGGTTGCTTTATAGGTCGCCCAGTAAAGCCCGCCTTCTGCGCGAGGCGCACCCCAAGCGGTAGCCGTGGGTACGGCTGCTTGGATGGCCGCGGGGATAGATTGGTCAAAGTTGTCGTAGATGTGCTCGGTAAACTCGCTGATCGTATCCTTGACACACTGGGCGACGGCATCTTGGAATTCCTTTTCCAGAATGCGCAGCGCACTGCGGATGTGCGTCTCCTCAGCTCGTTTCTCGCTCTCCGTGAAGCCCATGCGCGAGCCGTCGTTACCGGCCCACATGACGAGGGAGTTGATCAGCTGCAAGAGATCGGTGAGGAAGCGGCGGCTGTTAGCAATCCGGCCCTGCTCGGTGAGCTTCTTGGCGTGGGCCTGGAGCTGGGGGATTTCGGTATCGTTGATATCTTGAAAGCCGCTGACATTTACATTGTCTCTTTGCAATCGGCCACTGAGTCCTTGGAAGGCGCGGCTGCTGACGCAAAAGACGGGCAGAGATTCTGCGACGGCATCATAGTCTCGTAACTCAATTTCGGGGTCGTAATTGGCTTCGTCCTCGGCCGCGGCCTCATGATCAAGCCTTGGGGACAGTTAGCAACATCAATCTGTTGAGAGTGCGTCAGAAAAGACCTACTCTTTGATACCCATGGCGAAATCATGCTTGATAGCCTTGCGCGAGTACTCGTTCCTTCCCTTTATGCACCAGTTCTTAACCATGTCTGTCAGTGTTGAGGTCTCATCTTGTAACCGTCTGACATCTTTGCGAAGCTGAGAAAGCTGCCCATCAATCTCTCGCTTCTTATCCCGGAGCAGCTTTTTCTCCTGTTTCAGCGTGCTCAACTTATTCTCGATCTCCTCTTCGGTCAATGGCTGCCGGTCCTCGTCCTTGGGCTGGTCATTCTCCTTGTCGGTGTCAGACTCGTCGGATACAGTAAAGTCGGAATCATCATCCGAGTCAGGCGACTTGCGGTTCTTCCGCGGCTTGGACTTCTTTAACTCGCGTTTGCGTTTCTTGCCAGTCTCTTTGGGCGCATAAACCGTCTCGCCAGCAGAACACTTCTCGTCAAGGGCACTCCAGTTATCCCAAGTCTGCTCGTTGTCATCGATGCCCTGGTCCAGTGCCTCCTTCTCCTGCTTCAAGACAGCAATCTCCTCCTTGAGATCGGAAATCGTCTTCTTGTTCTCTCGGATCTGGGAAAAGTTCTCGGAAACCTGCTCCTCCATATCCAGACTTTCGGCCGCCTCAGTTACGGAGATGTCATCCGTTTTGGAGCAAATGAAGGTGACGGCCGAGTATGTGCCGTCATATTTGAGCTGGCGCCGAAACGAGTCGCCGAGCAGCGATTTGGCCGTCTTGTCATCGACGGCGCGAGTAATGGGAGCCACGATCCAAAGGCCAGTGCAGGCTTTCATGTAGCTCTCTGCGACGGCAGCACGGGCTGCGTTGGAATCTTGAACGCCTGGCAGATCGACCAAACAGGCGCCAGTTGACAGGGAAGAGGCCTTGGTGTAGATGCGGACCACTTTTATCAGAGGCCAGTATTCGACATTCTTTTCAGTATTCTTCTCTTTACTGTCGACGTATTGCTGCAGCTGACGGTAGAGGCTTGCCGCTGTGGTGGCCTTGAGCTTCTTAGTTGCGCCGAGCACAGCGGCGACCGCGGGCTCGAAGGCGAGCTTGGTAGGATCGGCTTTTGCAATCATCTCCCTAGTCTTTTTAGGATAGACGGCTTTGATCTTGGCATAGGCCACGCCAGCATCACAGTCAGGGTTGGTCGCGTCACGGCAGACCTCACCGCTTCCGTCGATGAGGTCGACATACAAGGCTTGCAATTCCTTGGTCCAGTCCTGAGCTGTGATAAACTCAACCTCGGCGCGATACAGCTCGCTTGGATCATCCGAGGAGTTCCATGAGATCTCGGTGGGCGAAGCAGTACAAGCTCGCATGCAGTTTGTCGGTAAGAGTCGCTCCTCGTCGAGAACGGCTGAGATGACGGACGACTTTCCAGCGCCCGTGTTACCAACGACGCCAACAATAGTACGCGTCGGTTTCGCGCGAACCTTGAGGCTCTGGATGGCTGCCAACCACTGGGCGGCCTGGGTAGTTCTGTTAGACTCCATGGCGTCGAGGGGTGGTTTAATGCTCTCCAGAGCTTCCAGGCCAGCGGCCACGCCCTTCTCGAGGATCTCGGGCGAGGCGGCGGAGAGAAGGCGCTCAAGGTAGCTCCCAGAGCCGTCATTCTCGGCGTCATCAGTGCCCATCGGGGCAAGCTCCTGTCCGTCCTCGCGCTGCTCGCTCTTGACGAGCACCGGGGAGGAATCCATGGGGATCGCGTGATGGTTGCTTTGCTCTTCGACTGAAGAGAGCTGCTGATTCTGCTGCTTGATCTTCCTGTCGAGGTCTTCGACCTCCTGCTTGACTGTAACCATTGTGACTGAGTTGAGCGTCCCTTTCGGACGGCCAGGGGAGCCTGAGGTCGGTTAGATGGACGGACAGCGGGTAGATGAGGGTGAAGCTACCAATGGCTGATATGCAGACGGGATTTGGGCAGGGAAATGGACCCCCTGTCAAAAAATGACCTGCAGAATGGCGGGCGAGGGGCCTAGCTACCCACCGTGCGGAGCAGCTTTTCGGTTAGTAAACGAATGTGGGAATAAGGGCTGGGTGAGATGGGGATAGGAGTTTGAGAACTGCTTTGCACAACGCGCTAAACGCGTCCAACACCTCGCGGCATCACGTGTGGAGGCGTTGATGATGATGGAAGAAGAAAGTTCTCAGGCTTGGCAAGGGTATTAGTGGAACCTCTAGTCCATTCAAACGCACCTTCCGAACCAGTGAAATCCGTAGGTACCCGCCTGGCGAACTTGCAAACCATATGTTGTCGACCGTTTTTTGCATCCTGCGACACCCGAGAATTGAAATTGGACGCTTGTTTGTCCATTCCTGGGAGGCTCGGCGCTGTCGTGTTAATCTTAGCTCGATCGCACCAGGTCCCCAGGCGCCCGGAAGGCTCGACTATCAAGGTTCGGAAACCCGCTTTTTCAGCCGCCAAACCGAACTTCTACTCTTCGCCGCATTCCGCATTCCGCATTTCTCATTACCTACTCATTGCGCAAGGTTCTACGGATCAGTGATATCAGTGGTTCCAACTATTGAAAGAGTCGGACTAACACCAGATTATCTCGTTCAGTCCAAGTCAGTACCTCCGCCAGGGTGAAGAGGGGTTTCGGTCACGTGGTAATCTAGCTGGAATCAAAGCGCGCACAGCAATGCTTTGCACCGGTTTTAATTCTGTGAAACAGCGCTCGGAGGCGTCCATAGGTTGAGGTTTTCAGAACAGCCAGTGCGGCAAACGTTGAAGCCCCCGGGTTTATCCCGGGGACGCATCCGGCACAGTCCGGCACAATCCGGCCGAGCCCCGGAAGGTTCACAAACAAGTTGCCGAGGGGTCTCGTACCCATCGAAACCTGAGCCGTGACTTTTTCAAAGCACGTTTTCAAAACAAAACAGGAAAGATAAAAAACAATGCATGTATTGAAAAATTTAGTATCTTGTGCCGACGTGCATTTAAGATGGCAAAACACCAAAGTTTGAAAGACTCTAATACTTTGTAGGGGCTGCTTTGTGTTAGTGGACAGTTCAACCCCTGAAAGATTATTCAACCTCTACTGCCAAGCCTTGTAGCGCTTAAACTTCATCGTTTTCTCATCACAAAGTAGAGAATTCCACAGAGATTTTGTTGTAAGTAGGCTTAAGGTATTGCCCCTGTTAGTAATATCCAATTTTTCGTTGCAAAATGCTGGGGTTTGGGGTTTGCACAGTATGTCTCCTCGGTCCCTTTCTGAAGACACGAGCTAACAATCCTTCAGGGGGTGGAGTGTAGTTATGAGTGTGCGTACGGATACTTGCGTGCCGTGTTTTCTACGCTAACGTTACAAGCGTATGTTGTACGTGACAGGCGCACGCGCCAACCCCAGACTACAGATACAGGGCCTATCAGCCCGCAACTCCTTTGATATGGATGCTGCGTCTTCTTTTCAGCCATCTCGACCACACCCCAACCAAAGCTCCAATGTCGCACATGACTAATCCCCTGGCCACGCCTGAGCAGCTATACCAACGGAGGTCATTCAGCTCTCTCCCAACAGAGCTGCAAGACGTCATCTTCTTCTCAGCACAATGCCTCACCCAAGCCGCTGGGATTCTCCTCCAACTGCCCCAGTCCTCGACCGCCCAGGCCAATGTCATCCTCGCAAGATACTGGCTAGTAGAGCCATTCATGGCCCACGAGTTCAGTGTAGGCATTGCATTTCCCCCTCAGTTAACCCCCTAACCTAAATCATCTGGCGCAGGACGTCTCAGCAGCAGCCATCTACCTCATCGCCAAAGTCGGCCCCTCCCCGCGCTCGCCCCGCGATATCTCCAACGTCTACGAGTACCTCCTCTCCCCCAGCAGCCACTTTTTCCGATCCCCCACCCTGCCCCCTCCTGCCAACGACCCATCCTCCTACAGCCGCTCCGACACCGCCTACCAAGCCTTCCGCGAGCGCATCCTTGCCCTCGAGGCGCGTATTCTCTACGCCCTGAGCTTCAACACTCATGTCTCGCTGCCCCACCCGCTAGCCGTCACGTATTTACAAGCCATGGAATTCTTGGGCATGCGCAAGGAGAAGATAGCCAGGCACGTCGTCGAGTATCTCAACTCTGCGCTCCTGTCGCCGCAGATGCTGTACCTCACCAGCCAGCCCAACGCGTTGGCCGTGGCGGCGATATACAATGCGGCGCGGGACATTGGCGCCAAGATGCCCGAGTGCGAGTGGTGGGAGGTGTTTGACGTGGACCGGGAAGAGCTAGGTTTCTTGGTAGTGGGCATGCGCAGCGTCGACGGCTGGGTGAAGAAGATGCGCGAGGACGTGCCAAGCATGCGGCGGGGTATGGTGACGAGGAAAGATATCGAGGCTGAGATGCAGCGGAGAGGCCTACACACGGGCAACGGCCATGGACTTGGACAGGGGCATGACCTGGGGGACCCGATGGATGTGGAAGCAGAAATGGCGAGGAGGATGGATGAGAAGATTGCACAGGTGGAAGCAACGTGATACTCTATCAGGGTAGGAGGTATTGATACACAACCATGTGGTCGTCATTGACCCAACTACTAGTTTTGCCCTCATTTGGAGAGCGGACGGGATCCCGAGTTTTCCCAGAGTGCCTTCGTCCAAGGTGTAAAGTATGCCGAATCCGAAAACCATGGAGCCCAGGAAATGCCACGCTGGATCAGACACAACCCACCGGCCGTTGGCACCCGGATAACCAGAATCTAGGCCTCCTGGAACGGCGCAAGTGAAAACGGGTGATGCTGCTCATTGGAAAGCAATGAAGCACGGATCGACAAGGCATCCGATTGGCTCCCGACAACTCCAACCAATGCTCTTCTTTTTTAGGTGCCGACAGGCTCGCACACCTGACTGTCAGTCACTCCGACCTGAACCAGTATGCTAGCGTCAACGCCATGGCTGAAGTCGCACTCGGAGTTCTCGGCCTTGCCGGGACGATCGATGCGTGTATAAAGTAAGTCACGCCCGCCTTCAAATCGCCGTTCGAGGCGGGTTTTTTTTACTAAGCCAGGCAACCCAAGGCTAGGGGGGGCTGTGGTTCAAGCCTACGGCACGTATCGCGATGCCGACGCCGAGCTCTACGAGATGGGCGTGCGAGTCCAAGTATGCTGGTCGCGGGTGCTCAGTCAACTAGAGGTGACCAAAACACTGGAAACAAGCATGCGCGACAATGACAAGGATTTGCAGCAGCGCGTTCTCTCTATCCTCAAGAACTCCTCAAGAACAAGCTGGACATTGCTCTGCAGAAGATGGCCCGATTCACCAAGAAACGACCTGGGACGGGCATCAAGATGAAGCCAATGCTTGTGCTGCTGAAAGACGACCTCGATGAGACGATTCGGGAGTTGGAATCCTGGCAAAAGCTCCATGACCCAATCTGGTTCTACACGATCAAGCTGGCCCCCCCGGCTGTTGATGCAGCTCTGAATCGCATTATCAAGGCAGGTCCTGCTGGCGCGGCGCAGGCCGGCTGGGAGGGACGGCATTTTCGGCGCGCGTTCAAGGAGTCGGATGTCGGATCCCAAAGCGTCTTCATCCGGGAGGAAGAGCTAGGCAATTTTGCCCAAGCCCCCATCCCCTTTTGCACCGCCAGGCTCTTGTCGAGCACGGTGGTGAGCGCTACCCAGTCCAAGCAGCTCATGCTTGAAATCGTCACGGATGGGGCGATACAGTCCAAGGATGCGCGCGAATTCGCCCGTCGCCTCCGGCAGTCGGATCCCCTGACATCGGGCCTCCTGAGCTGCAAGGGCGTGGTACGGTACGCCAAGTCCCCGAACCTCGCTTTTCTGTTCCGCATGCCGGAGGGCTACTGGGCTCCCCGAAGCCTCCGCGAGCTGCTACTCTCCGGCGCCTCGCACGACTCTTTGTCCGACCGCCTGTAGATGGCAAAGCAGCTTGCCAAGGCCGTGTACTTTGTTCATTTGTACGGCTTCGTTCACAAGAATATCAGCCCGGAGACGGTGGTCAGCTTGGCTGAGGAGGGCGTAGACACAACAATACGTCTTCCACGCACCGCTTTTCTCGTGGGTTTTCAAGTCATCCGAAATGCGGACGGCAAGACATACCCGATTCCTGACGCCAAACGCTGGGATCTCAATCTCTATCGCCATCCGCTGCGCCAGGGAACTAACATGGACAGCTTTGTCATGCAACACGATATTTATAGCCTAGGTGTCTGTCTCCTGGAGTTGGGCTTGTGGGAATCCTTTATCAAATATGGCCCTAATAGTACTGCTCAGCCCACTGCTGCCCTAGCTGCTGGACAAGAGGACCTGGCAACACTGCTCAATGCACCTGTGGCACTCAAGGAGCACCTCACCGTTCTCAGCCGCAGCCGTAGCCTTACAGCCAGGATGGACAACCCGGAACTTTGAAGATGAGCAGGAATTCCAGGACGAAGATGGCCTGCCAGGGGGCGTGCGGTATATTGAAAAAGTCCTGGGTATTTTGAATGGGATTGTCGTATAGGAGATGACCAAGCGAGAGAGGCTGGTCATATGCTATTGGTCCTAGGATTGGGGTTATCTGCAGTCAGGCATCAACCCACGTGTTTTCTTGGTTTTGTGCACATCAGACGTTGGCGCCTGAAGAAAAAACGTTCATTGACACTCAACCGAATTTACCTATTCGTACCTACCTGCTTTGGGCATCATGGACAGTTTGCCCGCCTATGTCCGGGACTACAGACTGGAGACTGAGTTCCCCAAACGACGGATTGTTCACGTCTACGATGACCCTGATGCGCCTCCGGGGTCACAGCGCCGCCGGGAAACATGGAAGAGCAGCAAGAGGCCCATTGGCAGTGGGGGCCAGGGGTGTGTTTTTCTGCACACTTGCACCAGCAGCACCAACGGCACCCACAGCAACCGCCCCGCCATCACTCAGCGCGCCGTGAAGATGATACCACTTCAACTTGGTAGTGGTGGGAGACAGCGTTACGACCAGGAACTGGCAACCATGATCAAGTTTTCTCATGCCAAGGTTCGTGACCCTGTCAAACTGATTCACACATGCACCAAATACATATGGTCCCAAGTCTGAACTCGGCCCGGCCATGTCAGTACTCGCGGTATTTTGTCAAGTTCTTGGGATGGTATACAAGAGACGATGCGCTCTACATTGCCATGGAGTACATCCCCGGCGGGGATCTGCACAGCTTCATCACCCGAGAGTCGGTCGTCTCGGAAAGCGACTCGAGGGAGATCACGGGGCAGGTTTGCACGGCCTCGCAGCCATGCATAGGGAGGGCTTTGCCCACCGCGATGTGAAACCACAGGTGAGAGGGACAACTTGAACCCCAAGAATGCTCGGGCCATGTCAGGACCATTTCTGACTTGGACCTCAACCACCCAAAGAACGTATTGATTCAGCAGTTCCCGACGCCCGGGGGCCCTCAGACCTGGTGGGTCAAGCTCGCCGACTTTGGCATCAGCAAACACTTCGGCAGCGATGCCAATGCAGCCAACACTACGGTATTGGGGACCAGGGACTACATGGCGCCAGAGCTCCAGGGTGCCTTGCCGCTACCACCGCCACCCCAGAGCACCCTCGCACGCATCCCTAGCTACCCCCTTTCAGACATGTGGTCTCTGGGTGCCATGGTATTTCGCATGTTAACCGGGGCTGCAGCTTTCCCTACGTCCCGGCAGCTGGTTCGCTTTTGTGATGGCGAAGCTGCTCTCTTTCCAAAACCCAACTCGACAACCTCGATATCAGTCCGGCCGGGCAAGCCTTTATCCAAGCACTGTTGATGCCACAACCGGCCGACCGAATGGTGTCGGCTACAGCCTTGACCCATCCCTGGGTCCGCGCCGCTGATTCAGCTACCGCTGCGGCGGTCCCAACCAATGAGAGCGAGTAGGTCGTCACACACACACACCTGCCACCACCACGTCAAGTCAGGCTTGATACCAATAAGACATCGACACTGACACGCGTATCAAGTCTTCAGCCCCATCGTCAAGCCAGCCATCCAGGGCCAGTTCATTCGACGAGGAACGGGGACTGACGACACAAGTCTCGGTCATGACAGGCCTGTCTGAGTTGCAGCATGGCCTACACATGAATCCGAGGACCACGCAATCTGCCACCCGAATCGCCCCGATATCAATTCTAAGCAACGAAGCTACTGTCATACCACCACCCATAACATTGCCTGCCGAGCGCGAGCCCAGCCTTCCCGAAGCTACTGACTCCCGTGGTCGCAGCGGTTTCAGGGAGCCGAGCTGGCAGCACCCGGCCCAAGTTGTCCGTGAACCGCCCCAGAAGAAGCTTGATAATGACGATATCGCTGAGCGTAAAAGTCGCCGCGATATTTTCAAAGACGCGAACACGAAGCGGCAGGACATTCGCGAGCCAGCTGACCCGGGTGGTGTACGCGACCCTATTCAGGATGAAGCCAACCGCGTCTTCCGCGAGAAGCGACTGGAATACAAGGCCATCTCGGAGAGGCAAGCAATCTGGGGCGCATCACCCGAGCCTTCTGTAGTTGGCAAGTGGAACAAGGAGGTTGAAGAGCCCGTTGTGCGTATCGTTACGCCGCCCGAGATGAAGCGTGCCCCTAAAAAGAGCAAATACGACGGCCCGGACGCCGATGTGCGTATCGACAATGTTATTCTCCCCCGAGATTTGTATCGGTACCAGCAGACCGTTACCCTTTTCCCCGGTGGACCCGCACTCCGGCCCGTCTTCAATTCCAGAGATCCATCTGCCGAGCGTGAGAGGCCGCTGCTGAATCTGGTACTACCCACCCCGAGGCACACACCAACACCAGAGAGACAGCGTCAAACCCAGAACCAGAGACAGCCCGTCCCGAAAGATTTTCATGTTGTCACGGTTGGCCCCCCCCCCGAATCGGACGACGAAGGCGACGAAGACGACGACGAGAATTCCACTTCAAAGTCGGCTCGCTGGGGGGGGGGGGGGGGGGGGGAGAACACAGC